>Ga0209639_1000094_pt1 | contig 141414 bp, 130 predicted proteins | sample EPASupsiteHSE605_FD_187268 | JGI IMG/M metagenome (GOLD analysis project Ga0209639, IMG submission 187268) | Bioremediated contaminated groundwater from EPA Superfund site, New Mexico - Sample HSE6-05 (SPAdes) (version 2) | ecosystem: Environmental > Aquatic > Deep subsurface > Groundwater >...
TGCATGCCTTGCAGTGAAGAACATCGGAAAGCCGTGTGCGGGAAAACCGCAAGCACGGTTTGATGAGGGGAGGTTGAGAAACGGTCCGGCCGGTTGACACGTAGTAGCCGCGTGCGGCGAGGCGTCATGCAAAGTCCTGGTCCGGGATCTGTCTATCAGCCTCCTACTCTACCCCTAATTCACGAGGTCTCTCCCTTGCGGTCGAGATGCCACACCTTCGTCGACCAGGTTTGGCGCACTCCTACCTGCAGCCTGGATGAAGTGCAACGGAATCCGGGGATACTTCACATCACCCCCCGGATTCCGCAGGCTGCATCCGGGCTACGGTCGCCGGCCAGCTCTCTTGAGCAATGAGCTGTTATTTACGGCGACGGCCGGCAATGGCTAGGCCAAGAAGACCGCAGGAGAAGAGCGCAATCGATGCCGGTTCCGGAACCGGTTGAACATCAAGTTGATACAGGGTGCTGGTTTTGCTCCCTTCATTGGCCACAGCCAGCCAGTAGTCGCCGTCGTGGCCGTAGGCAAGCAACCCTTCCGGCGCCGTATCGCCTTCATGAAAAATCAGACTGAGAAAATCCGGGCTGGTCGGGTCGGTGATATTGAAGGCCAAGATGGCGTTGCTCCGCTCCAAGCCAATAAAGGCCAGGGTGGCGCCGTCGGCCTTCAGCAGGGCTACGCCCTCCGGCTCAGGTCCCTTGTTGTCGCTGCGGCCGTCATCCAGCAAATCGGGATAATTCTCTCTGAGGTAGGTTTCGATAAAATCGCCGCTGTCCCATACCAGTTTGCCTTGGGCGTCCCAAATTGAAAATGACCGGGAACCGTAAGAAAAGAGCTGGTCATAATCTCCATCGCCATCAGTGTCGCCGTCAATGGCGGAGATCTCGAGTTTGCCCAGGTTTTCCTTTTTTTGTAGGTTGGCCGCGTCGGGAAAAGCTGTGGGATCAAGCTTTACCTCTCCGACGCTTTTCGTCTCGCTTCGTGAATCTCCCTCATTGGCAGTGACGTAATACTCCTTGCCGTTAACCTGGTAGGCGGCAATGGCGTCCGGCATGTATACGCCCTGCACCGGCCAGTTCTGGACATTTCCCTTGAGATCATCCTTATTGGAAGCATCAATGCCGTTGCCGGCTACACTGTGATCCTTGGTCCCCAGGGCAAGGATTTCAGAGACGGTGTTGCTGGTCAGATCGACCACCGCCAGGCTGTTGTTCTCCTGCAGGGTCACGTAGGCGGTTTTCCCATCGGGGCTCACGGCAATGTATTCCGGTTCCAGATCGTCCGCCGCACTTCGATCCGGGAAAATACGGACTCCCTGACTGCGCAAAGCATCTTCCTGGCCGTTGTAGGCTTCGAAACCGGCGGTGGATACAGTGTAGCCGCTCTCGATGATGCTGATTGAACCAACCGCATCATGGGTATCGTCGTAGCCTTCGCCTTCATTGGCCACCAGCAGGCGACCATCCTGGGTGAACACCACCATGTCCGGATTTGGCGCCCACGGTTACCTCGGCAAGCTTGTTGGAGTTCAGGTCAAAAAAGAGCACCTTGCCGGGATCTGTTTTTACCTCCGCGCTGAGGGCCACTGCAACCCGGCCATCCTTGATGGCTATCGAGTTGGCGTCGCCAATACCGCTCAGGTCAATGGTCTCGACCCGATTTCCAGTGGCGGCGTCGAGGATGTCAATCCCCTCCGTGCCGACGACCCATAGGCGATTGTTGCTCTCGTCACGGGCGATAATCTCGGCTGTGGTGGAAGCGGAACCGGTCTTGGCCTCATGGCTTGTGGTCCACTGGCGGCTCCAGGTTAATTCAACGGCTGTGGCCTGAGCCACGACTGGCGCCAGGCAAGCGCAGGTTACGGCAAGTGCGGCGAAACGTTTTTTCATAATCTCCCTCCTGTTTTTATCAATCACCCCGCCCCTTAGCGAGCAGGAGGTCAAGATTATGTGAACAATGTTAACTTGCGGTTAACAGTTCGTTAAAAAAACAATTTTCACCCTTCAGGCTCGCCTCGGCTCCCTTCCGGAATGAATCGCCGGATGGTCTGCTGCAGGTATTCCGGGGAAAGCTGTGCATCCCGCACGGCCATATTCATTCTTGCCACATACTCATCTTGAGGGCGACCTTCGGCGACAATGGGGTCGATGTACGCCAGGGCGATCAACGCTTCCCCATTGCTGCGCACCGTCACGGCGGCTTTGCGATAATTGCCCTGGGCCACCCCTTCAAAGTGATCCAGTTTGATTTCGTCCTCGGCCGAGAGAAGAAACAGCAACCCCTCCACCATCTCCTGCGGGTCGGGAACAATATTGGCGTAGCCTCGGGAGGTGATGATCCAGCGATATCCCCGCAACACGCCCGCTCCCTTCAGGGGACTGTTTGGGCAGCGCCGGGCCATCTGGGCCAGATGCATGTTGGAGCCGTAGGCAAAGTAGATCCGGCTCATTCCGCCCTCTCGGCCATGTTGCCGGCACTGTTCACCAATACCTGCTCAACCGCAGGCGTCTTCTTGTGGTCTTGAGGGGCAAAAGACTGAAGCCGCGTATAATCCGGGGCGCGTCGGCCGTCATATAGAGTACAGGCGCGGGCATAACGGCAATCTTCCGCCCATAAGCGCAAAAACTGCGGGTCACGGCGATGTTCGCCAACCAGCCGCATCGGCTGCGACAACCCGCGCAGAAGAGGCCCGAACAGCTCCGAGGGGTCACGGAAACATTCCCAGTCGCACCGGCGGCATGCTGTTTGACGGTTGGCCCGGAGGATTTGGGGATCAAGCTCCCACAGTCGTCCCATGGGTTCCGCCCCGCGATAGCCGCAGGGATAGGTCTGGCCATGGACGCTGTCGACAAAGAGGTAATCGATTCCGCCCCGGCACGGGTAGCCTTGCTCCTCTCGGCCGCTATGCTGATTGATCAGGCTGTGCAGCGAGGACAGGGGCGTAACGATGCGCAGCCGCGAACGGAATTTCTTCGCCGTCTCGGCCAGAGCCTGGTAGAGCAGCACCTTTTCCCGCTCACTGAAACAGACCAGCCGCTCAGCGGCGGTGGCGCCGTACACCGCCTGCAGACCGGAGGCGTCGGCGGCGACGCTCATGGGATAACAGGCGCTGGTGAGGGTGAATCCCATGTCGAGCAGAAGCCGATACAACCGCTCAAGACCATTGCCAAAAGCCAGGGAAAACCGTTCCTCAGGGGCGGCTTTTCCGGTCAGCGGTTGCAGTTGGGCGGTTTCTTGGGTGAGATTGCGATTGAGGCCGACATTGGCCGAAGGATAGATGCCGTGGGCATGGAAAATCGGCAAGGCCTTGGCAATGCCGCTCAATACGCCGGGAAACCCGCGCATGGCGTCGTGGATTGCCGGTTCGGCCGAATCAACGGAGAACCAGAGATTCCGCAGCGGGGTAGCGGCCAGGGCTTCGGCCAGCGACTTGACCCGATCGTTGAAACGGGGATCCTGGTGATTGCGAAAGAGAAAGCCGTTGGTGCCGGTGCGGATATAGCGAAATCCAACCTCTCCGGCATAGGTGATCAATGCAATCAGATCGTCCCGGAAAAGCAGGGGCTCCCCGCCGGTGAACGAGACCATGCGCATGCCCTGCCGGGCACCGGCGTCGAGCAGCCGCTTCACATACGCATTGTCCAGGCGCGTGCGCTGAAAGCGGTTGAGCACCCGCATGCCGCACTGCGGACAGCGGGCGTTGCACCGATCGGTGAGCTGAATGATCAGCTGCCCCGGCGCCTGTCCGCGAAAAAGTCGACCCAATGTCCCCAGCGTTTCCCCAAACCTACCCATAGTTGCTCCTTATCAATAAAAAAAACCGGTCATAACGCCTCTTCAGGCTCTTAATGACCGGTTGTACCACATCAACAAGGAGGCAATCGTTAGGCCTTGGTTACAGGTTTGTTGGGTGTTTGTTGCGGATGTACAGGCGTGTCTCTGGTCGACGCCAGTTCTCGACCGAAAAACAACCGGCAGCGTCGCTTTGTTGCTGTGGGGAGAATAGTTCTGACACTTTTTCTTCCTGTATGGAATTTGTTGGTAGGGGAGTGTGAAATTGGGGTGCGCTATTTTACTGTTTTTAGATCGTTTGCACACTCCAGCATGGGGGCGTCCAAAACAAACAAAACAGGCTGTGCCCGGCGCCCGCTTCATCATTCTAGCCCGCGCTGGAACAGCCTGGATGATTTTCTGCCCCGTTATGCGGCAAGACAGCCGCCAAAGGCGTCAATGTGTAAGAATCTGTCGACTTCGCCCCCCTTGACAACCAAAATCAGCTGCCGTCAGATGGCAGCGTGCCCCGCGCTGACGCTGGCTTCGACATTTTACTCAACCGTTTGATTGCGTCATAATCAAGTTTTTAGGAGTTCGAAACCGCATCCGACAAACGGTTGAGAGGGCTCGGCCGCTTGCCTGGTCGGGATTATGTATAGTGTTCCCTGGATTTCCGGTCACGGCCGATATATCTCCAGCGAGCAGGTGCCGGTAGCTTAACGCTTCGGAACTTACTTCCAGAAGATAATTTTACAATTACAATAAAATACGGTGTGAACATTGCGTTTAAAGGATGTTCATATAATTGGCATTCAAAATTTGAAGGCTGGCCTGGCTCTAGTTTTACTGGATCTCCTCCCATGAGCTTGTATATAGGGCCATTGTACCATACGTTTCGATATAAACTTGGTCGGATCAAGGGGTTTTTCATGTGAACTCTGAGGATATCCCGGAGCGAAAATGTTCCTTGTGCATAACAGTCAACTATATAGAGTGGCTCTGAACTTTTGTTTGTGACTTTTGCCCCGATGTTATCTTGTTTTGTGCCATCACAATTTAAAGAATATGAAGGATCAATCTGAATTGGAAATAACCACGTTATGAATTTTTGTAATGCGAAAAGAGCAGCAACAAATGCTGTAATAGCTCCGATTATTTTTAATAATAAATCTAGGTTCATAAAATGTTATTTTTCCCTAACAGTTCAATAAGAGGAATCTTATCCGCCATATCATTCCTTGTGGGTGGATAAGATTTCCGCTTATTCTTATACTGGTGTTGTAATCTGGACTTACACCTTGTTTTTTGTCCGCGTATTTTTATCAAGAAAATTCAAAACATTGCGATATCGGGAAAAAGGGAACGAATCAATTTCTGACTTCATGGTTTGCTGGAGACAGGCACCCCCCCTTTTTCCAATACGGGTTGATCATTAAACTCAACCATCATCAAATGGTTAAATGAACCCGCCAGACAAAAATAATCAATAGAAAATCAACAGGTAGAGTCCCTGATTCCTCCCGTGAAACGACCCGTGAAACAAGATATTGGTCGGCAGGAGTCGAAAAGGACCTTGGAGGCTCTCTCGCACGCTGGCCACCCAGTCGGGTATGACCAATCAATAGCTCAATTGTAAAGGTTTGCTGTCTGTCAAAGATCTGAGGTTGGTAAACATCCATTGCCCGGCTACGGCTTGGTAGCTCTTGGCAACCGCCTGGTGCGGACCCGCATGCCAGGTGGTTTTGGGGTTTGGGGGAGAGATTCCCCCAGCTACCCGATTATGTCGTTATTCGTAGTGAGTCCAAAGTCTTAACACTTTAACAGCATGCTCTTCTTCAATGACTTGGTAGATTAGCCGATGTTGGATATTGATGCGACGAGAGTACGCGCCAGCCAAATCACCTACCAATTTTTCGTAGGGTGGTAGTGTTTGAAATGGATCAGCTTTTAATATTTCAAGCAAGCTTTCCGCTTTGCCCTTGAGGCCAGTCGCTTTTAATTTTTTCCCATCTTTCTGGGCCTGTTTCGTGAAATACAGCGTCCACATCACCAATCAAGTTCCTTGGAACACTCATCAAGATTTTGGGTGAGCCCTTCTTTTATAGATTCTCTCATTCCAGGCACAGACAAAAGATAGAGGGTTTCATTAATAGCGCTCCAGTCCTCTTCAGACAGGAGTATCGCATTGTGTCTTTTTCCAGTAATAACAATAGGTTGATGCGTATCCGCGGTTTGGTCAATCAGGTTGTACAGTTTGGCGCGTGCTTCCGTAGCGTTTATTGTAGTCATTTTACTACCTCCGTGTATTAAGCGTACGCTATTTCGTACTCGTGATCAAGGCTGAATTTGAGACATAATGTTGAGCTCAAATGCCGCCGAGCATAGCGAGGGAACTTGGAGCGCAAGCGACAAGAGGTCAGCTGAAGCGATTGGTTATGAATTATTTGACCCGTGGAACAAGGCCTGCTTGCATGTAAACGCCCCCCCTGTCCTGCCTGTTGCCGCGTCACTTGATCAGCCGGCGGCGCATAGTGGTCAGCCCCAGCACTAAAAAGCAGAGGGTGAACGCGGTAAGATAGCCCAAGCTGATGAGCGGGTTGGTTTCCACCAGCCCCAGGCAGCAGGCGCGGGACAGTTCCACCAAGTGATACAGCGGGAAGATCAGGGCCGCGGTCTGCGCCCATTCCGGCAGCCCGGAGACCGGGAAAAAGGTGCCGCTGAAGAGGAACATCGGGGTGATGAAGAGAAAAATCGGCAGGTTGAACATGTCGATTGAAGGCGTGATTCCGGTGAAGAACATGCCCACCGCGCCAAAGGCCAGCCCGCCGAGAAAGGCTAGGGGCACAATCAGCAAGCCCTGGGGAAAATTGACAAACCCGAACAGTCCCAGCACCAGGGTCATCACGGCGGCGGCGGCCGTGGCCTTGGTGGCGCCCCAGACAATCTCGGCCAGGATGATTTCCTCCAGGCTAAGCGGCGTGGTCATCATGCCGTCAAAGGTTTTTTGATAGTACATGCGCACAAAGGAGGCGTAGGTGGTTTCGAAAAACGAGTTGTACATGATTGAAATGGCAATTAGGGCCGGGGCCATGAATTGGGTGTAGCCGAGCGCCTTGCCGCCGTAGCTGAGCCCCTGCACCAGGCCCTGAAACCCCAGGCCAAAGGCAAGGATATAGAAGGCCGGCTCCAGCAGCGGCACCAGGAAATTGACCTTCCAGATCTTGCGGTAGACGATCAGGTTGCGGCGCCAGACGCTCAAAAAACGCCAGGAGATATTGCTCATCCGAATCATTGTCGTTCTCGCCAAAAGCCGCGAGAACGACGTTTCCCGCTACGCAACGCGCTGTATGTGTGCCGCATGGTTTTCCCACCTATGTTTTTTGCCAAGGTTGTCGTCATTCGCGCAGCTCCCTGCCGGTAAGGCGAAGAAAAACGTCCTCCAGGGTGGCGGACCGGAACGTGCATTGCCGGGAGTGAAAACCAGCGCGGACCGCCTGCTCGATTTCGGCGTTGCCCTTGTTGTAAATCACCAGCCGGTCGGCCATCCGGTCGAACTCGACCTCCCGTTCGGCAAGAAAGTCCACCAGTTCCTGGTCCGCGCCGCTGACTTCGATGATCGAGCTGCCGACATGGGCCTCAATCAGGCCAGTCGGCGCGCCCTCGATCAAAATCCTGCCGTGATCCATAATCACCAGCCGGTCGCACAGCTGGGCCGCCTCTTCCATGTAATGGGTGGTGAGGATGAAGGTCTTGCCCCGGGCGCGCAGGGCGTGCAGTTTTTCCCACAACAGATGCCGCGACTGGGGATCAAGGCCGGTGGTCGGTTCGTCGAGGATGATCAGTTCGGGGTCGTTGATCAGCGCCCGCGCCAAGGTCAGGCGACGGGCCAGACCACCGGACAGTTCGCCTACCTTGGCCTCCCGTTTTTTCTCCAAGGCAAAGAAATGCAGCAGTTCCTCGGCGCGCTCGCGGGCCTGATCCGCCGGAATTTGAAAATAGCCGGCGAAGATCAGCAGGTTCTGCAGCACCGACAGGTCCGGATCCAGGGTGTTGTCCTGCTGGCAGACGCCGACCCGCGAGCGGATGCGTCGCCAATCAACGGCCACATCCAGGCCAAAGACCCGCAGGCTGCCGGAACTTGGCGGGGCAAACCCGTAGATCATGCGGATTGCCGAGGTCTTGCCCGCGCCGTTGGGGCCGAGCAGGCCAAAGCATTCGCCGGCCCGCACCGCAAAGGAAATGCCGGCCACCGCGCTGACGCCGTTGTAGTGCTTGCCCAGGTTGTCCACCTGGAGGATGATCTCCCCGGCAGCGGTTGGTTGTTGGTCCATGGTGTGCCGACTCAGATCCGGTTCTCGTGGCGCAGCAGGGACTGCAGGCTGCGATGGGCCGCCAGATAACGGGCGTCCTCGGCATAGGTGGTCGGGTAGACGGTGGGAACCGGGTGGTGCCTCAATTCGCCGTCGACGTTGGCAAAGGTGAACAGACAGGAGTTGGACAGGGCCTTGGCGGTCCGGTCCCGGCTGATGCGCTCGATGCCGGCCTCAACGCAGATAAACGAGTCGCTGGTGTAGACGATCCGGGAGGTGAAGTGCAGTTTGTCGCCCATGCGCACCGGATGGAAGAAATTGATCCGGTTGACCCCGGCGATGATCGAGCGGTTCGGCGCCGCCAGTTCGGAGCAGATCGAAGAAAGCTCAAAGGCGCGGCGGATCAGATAGCCGCCGAAGATGGTAAAGGGCACGTTTTCCTGGTCCGGATAGGTGCGCTCCCAGGCGTCGGTGGTCAGACGGCGGCAGAGATGGCCGGCAAAGCCCGGTTCGTCCTGGGCCAGGTGCAGCGCGGTCAGCATCTCGTATTCTTCCCGGCTGGGCGGCTCGTGCAGTGCCGCCTGCATGTGGCGGTATTCCTCGCGCCGGGCCAGGGCCTTGCCGGCCCGCCGTTTTTCGATGGGCTCGACATAGTCGAGCGGCGGCAGGGTCACGCTGGAGACGTCCTCGCCGTAGCCGGAGCGGGCCACCATGGTGAAATAGCAGGAGGCGATGTGCAGGGTCGGATCGCCGGGCTGCTCGATCCGAATGCCGATTTCCAGCGAACTGCGGCCGATGTGGTTGATGGTGGCGGCAAAGGTCAGGTCGCGGGTTACGTCCACGGCGTGACGGACCACGATGTTGTCGATGGCGGCCGTCACCACCCGGGCGGTGGGGTGGAACTGGTTGACGTAACGCAGGGCGGCCTCTTCGGCCACCTTGTCGAGGATCTCAAGCAGCAGGCCAAAGCGCATGTTGCCCTGCAGGGGTTCGTCCACCACCATGAAGCGGCGACGCAGGGCAGGATCGCTGCCCAGGGCCAGGGTGCGGTGGTAGAGGGTTTCTTGTGGCTGAGTCATGGGGCGTCTCTTATGGGAAAAATGAGGGAGAGATGAGTTAGATGCGGGGAAACAGTAAAGAATGTGCCGTTGTTTGGCAAGGGATGAAAGGTGATTGATAGGGGATGAGGCGGAATGTTTGATCATTGGTGTTGGAAAATAGGAACAGCATGCGGAGGAGGTTGCGGCATGTTTTTCATTTTTGGTATAGTTGTTTGATTTTTCAAAAAATATTGTGTGAATTGCCGGGAGATGATATCGTTTTCGTGTTTTCAAAATCACTGTTTTTGTGATTGCGTCAAATCACCTTCAAGGAAATCAACATGTCGCATTCGATGAATCGAAAAGCATTTCTTTCTGCTCAACATTGCGGGCATCCGCTTCTGTCTGTGTATGGCCAACTTGTAGCTACAGAACTGGCCTTGAAGGATCACGCTGATCAGTGGCCGCGAGGAAAGGGACATGACATCCCTGCTCTGCTCAATGACCTCGAAGATCCTGGCTTAACGGCTCTGGGCGCCCAGCTGCGGGAAGAATTGAGAGTGATTCCATGTACAAACAATTCAGGCAATGCGGCTATAATTGCTCCCGCCAAATATCCAGAATTGCGTTACGCAAGGCTTGTTGGCGATTATGAAAACGGTGTGACGGACGAACAGCTGGAAAAACTTGCCACGGTGGTTGGTGATATCATATTGCAGCTTCGGAAAAAAAGGGTGGCCCTATGACAGGTAAACGACTTCTTGATAAGCTTAATGAAATCGGAAAAGTAGAACATTCATTTCGTTTCCCGTATGCATATGTCCGTACTATTTCGTCAGATTTTGAAGGAAAAGACGACGACGAAAGGGAAAGTTTTGCCTGTCAAAAAATGCAATTGTCTTTAGTTGAAGTTCGTAAGACAGCGGCCGACTGTTTGCTCACCTTGCAGTGGATGACGCCAGACGAAGCGTCGGCCCAACCTGTTGAAAACAGGGGCGAACATTGGTTGCGAGCTTTTTTGAGGAAACCGTCGGAGCGCGCGATTCCTTCAAAGGCCGCAAACCACATTCGTGTGGCTCATTTTTTCGGTTACAAAGGGGGACAGGGGCGTTCGACAGTATTGGCCTGCCTGGCCCAAAAACTGGCGCTGGATGGGGCTAAGGTTTTAGTTGTAGACGCCGACATTGAGGCGCCGTCGCTTGATGTTATATTTGTCGTCACCCCCAACGAATTAGGGGCCACGCTGCTCGGCCTTGTCCAAAACCGGTCAAAAATCAGCGCGGTCTCTGCCTTGACCGGGCGAAATGGCGGAGAGGTTCGCATCCTTGCTTGTCGTCCGCGCGAATCATCCTACGCCATAGACTTTGCGGCATTTGCATTGCAAACCAGTCTTGTTCCTGGGGTTTTGGCGAGCGGCATTGAGCGTCTGCGCCAGTGGGCTGTTGAACAGCTTTTTGACGTAGTGCTGGTTGACCATCGTTCAGGAATGGCGATGACCACATTGACTTGGATGAGATCACTGCCTGGTCCGGCAGTTATTTTTACTAAATTGGATGAACAGTGGCATGGGGCCGAGGATGTGTTTCGCGAGGTTCTTGGTGCAAATCCCGACAACCCTGGACTGTTGGTCACTTTTAAACCTGACGAGGAAACCGACGAAGGGTTCCGGCGCCGCACCAAGCGCCAACGAGATGAATTGCTCCAACTGGTGGGTGAAAGTATAGCTCAACAACTGAATGCTCCAGAATCAGAAGATGTTGCACTCGATCCTGCTAATTTTGAGGACCGTTGGTTGCTTTGGCCGTACGATCAAGCTTTTCGCGGCATGACGCTTCCTGATCAACAAGATCTTGGCCAGAATACAAAAGGCGCTTTGGCTGAATTAACCCGTTTGTTAGAAATATCTATTGTTGAAAAGAAAGTATTAAGCGGCGTCGGTTCTCGGGACGAAGGAGATTTGATACAAACCGAGGCGTTAATAAAGTTGCGTCAATCCGACAATGGAATTAGGTACATTTTTGGGAGAAAAGGAACCGGCAAAACACGGTTAGCGACTCAGCTTTCTATAGAGAAGAGAGGAGAATCTCTCCTCGTTGATGCAAGTAGTGATTCAAAATATGGATTAAATACAGCCGGTGTTGAATTTTCCCGTGGGAAAGAATTATTTAACGACCATCCTGAGGGATTGTGGTGGGCAATTCTTTTCGCTGCCCTGAAAGGACCGGATACGGAACAACATAGATTCCAAGATGATTTGGATGATATTTTTGAGGCGCAACTTGATGCGACGGTTCTTCGTCAAAGGGTGATGGAGGTTCTACCCGAAAAGGAGAAAAGGATTTTTCTTGTCGACGGCATTGAAACCGCTTTTAACGTCTCGAACATGTATAGATACATTGAGAGCCTTTTTTCTTTTTTACTGACGCTGCAATCCGATGATCGTTTGAATGAGAAATTAGAGATAAAACTTTTTTTGCGATCCGATCTTGCAAGTCGGAGTGTCCAGAACTTGGAGCAGCAGATAGAAAATCGAACAATATACCTTTTTTGGGATTATCAAAAAATTCTCAATTTTCTTTTGTCTCGCTTGCCGTCACTCCCGTTTTTTTGCCAATATTTCCCCAAAGTGATCGATGAAATTAACGGGGTGATGATTGCTGTTCAAGCTGGAGCGCTTCCAATAGAAGAGGGGGAACGTTTGCTCCTCCATATTTTCCCTAACCGTTTAAAAAGATTTAATATCCTCACTTCTACTTTTCTGCGGTTGCATTTTGCCGATAGCGCAAGTCAAGGTGGTGCCTATTATCCGCGAGTTGTTGATAGTTTTTTGAAATCCTTAGATGAAAGCGGACTTAAAAAAAAGCAGGATTCGATAGTTGACGCGCGTTTGGATCAGCAGCTTGTCATACAGGCGCATGAACGAGCATCTGCTGACTATATGGGGCAGATCAATCAGGAACTTGAACATTTGCTTGATTTCGAAGCCGATAGCCCGAAAGCCAACAATGCCAAGCTTGTTGATTGGATCAACGCCTTTATAGATCAAAAAACGCCCTTCAATGTTGAAGAAATGCAGGAACATCTTGCGACCCGCACCACTCTTCCCGGAAAAGTCGTACGTCGTTGTCTCGATCAGATGGTGAACCTTGGCATATTTGAAAGGTCCTTGGACGACCCCACTGTATGGAAGACCGGGCGATTGTTCAAATCATCGTTAAAGATGAAATTCAATCGAAAATTTAAATAACCCGGCACGGAATGATCGAACCCTTGTGAAACCACGACACTGAATCTTCCCGTGTTGCCCCGAGCGACCGAAAAACAAGCCCGCGCCTTCCTCGACCGTTGCTGTCTCCTCGACATTGAGACCAACGAGAACGGCGTGATCTATGCCCTCGGTGCCGTGTGCGGGGAGGCCCATTTTTCCCTGCAGCCTGGTCAACGCATCGGCGCCGCGCAACTGGCCGGGTTGGACGAATTTGCCCGCAACGCCCGTTTTCTGCTTGGGCACAACATCCTGAGCCACGATCTTCCCCGTCTCCGCCTCCAATTTCCCGGCCTGGCGCTGCTGGCCAAACCAGCGATCGACACCCTGTATCTCTCGCCCCTGGCCTTTCCGGAAAATCCCTACCACCGGCTGGTGAAGAATTATCAGATTGTCCGCGACAGCATCAACGACCCGGTGGAGGACGCCCGGCTGGCGGGCAGGGTGTTTGTCGAGCAGTGGCAAGCCTTTGGCGAACAACTGGCGCGTGGGTCGGACGCGCCTCTGGCGTATCGGGGCCTGTTTGCCCGCGATCCACAATGTGCGGGCCTTGCCGCAGCTATGGGCGCTATGGGCGTGCCCCTGCTGGCGGGCGACGACCTGATCGAGGTGCTGGTCTGGCTGATCCAGGATGTGGTCTGCAGCGAGGCCTTGCAACGGCTGCGGGATCAATGGAACGACGGCCAGGCCGGCGGCGTGGCCCTGGCCTATGTGGCGGCCTGGCTGACCGTGGCCGGCGGCAACTCGGTGCTGCCGCCCTGGGTGCGACATCATTTTCCGGAGGTGGCGCCCACGCTCCATCAGTTGCGCGAACAGCCCTGCGCCAATCCCAGTTGCAGGTATTGCACCGAACACCACAATCCCCGCCGTTTTCTCCAGCAGTTTTTCGGGTTTGACGATTTCCGCCCCCAACCGACAACACCAGAGGGCGCAAGCCTGCAGGCGGCGATTGTCCAGGCGGCGGCCCGCAACCGTTCGCTGTTTGCCACCCTGCCCACCGGCGGCGGCAAATCGCTCTGCTACCTGCTGCCCGCCCTGATGCGCTACCAGCGGCGCAACGCCCTGACCATCGTGGTTTCGCCGCTCCAGGCGCTGATGAAGGATCAGGTCGACAACTTTAGCCGCCAGACCGGAACCAACATTGCCGCCGCCCTTTATGGCCTGCTGACCCTGCCGGAACGCGGCGAAGTGCAGGAGCGCATCCGTCTGGGCGACGTCGGGGTGTTGTACGTTTCGCCCGAGCAGCTGCGCAATACTTCTTTTGTCAGCCTGATTGGCCAACGCGAAATCGGGGCCTGGGTGTTTGACGAGGCCCACTGTCTGTCCAAATGGGGTCACGATTTCCGGCCCGACTATCTCTACGCCATCCGGTTCATCCGCGAATTTGCCCAGAAAGAGCAGACCCGGATTCCGCCGGTGCAGTGCTTCACCGCCACGGCCAAGCGCGACGTCCAGGGCGAGATTGTTGACCTGATCCAGGGCGACCTTGGCCTGCGGGTCAATCTGTTCGCCGGCGGCCATGAACGGACCAATCTCCATTACGAGGTCTGGCCGGTGACCCCGCACGAAAAACAGCAGGTCATTCTGGGTCTGCTGCGCGAGCGGTTTGACGGCAGCGGCTCGGCGGTGATTTACTGCGCCACCCGCAAACACACCGAAAATCTGGCTGATTTTCTCCAATCCGAGGGATTGGTGGTCGAGGCTTTCCACGCCGGGCTCCAGTCCTCGATCAAAAAGCTGATTCAGGACGAGTTCATCAGCGGCGCGATTCCAATCATCTGCGCCACCAACGCCTTTGGCATGGGGATTGACAAGGAGGACGTGCGGCTGGTGATTCACGCCGACATCCCCGGTTCGCTGGAAAATTATCTCCAGGAGGCGGGCAGGGCAGGGCGCGACCGCAAGGAGGCCGAGTGCATCCTCATTTTTACCGAGCAGGACATTGAAGGCCAATTTCGCCTCAGCAGCAGCTCGCGCCTCAGCCAGCGCGACATTGCCCAACTGCTGAGCGGCATCAAAAAAGCGGCCAAGACCCGCAAACGCGACCAGGTGGTGCTGACTCCCGGCGAGCTGGTGCGGTCCGAGGCCACGGGCCTTGATCCCGAGGAATTCACCGATCCCGACACCCGGGTGAAAACTGCGGTGGCCTGGCTGGAACGGGCCGGCTTTCTCACCCGCAACGAAAACAACACCTTCATCTTCCAGGGTCGGGTGCAGGTGCGCAGCCTGGACGAGGCAATCGAGCGGATGAACGCGCTCAACCTCAGCCAGCGGCAGCAACAACGCTGGTGCGACGTCCTGTCCGCCCTGATCAACAAACCGCCCAATCAAGGGTTCAGCGCCGACGAACTGGCCATGGCCGGGTCCTTTGCCTCGACCGGCGACGACCCGCCCCTGGAAACCGAAACCCGACGGGTGATCCGCACCCTGCACGACATGGCGGAGCAGGGGCTGTTGACCAAAGAAACCACCCTCTCCGCCTTTGTCCGCTCCAAGGTCAAGGACTCTTCCGACCGGCGCTTGCTGCTCATCTGCGCCCTTGAGCGCGATTTCCTCGCCCTGCTGCGGCAGAGCGCGCCCGAGGCCGAGCTGTCCACCGAGCTGCATCTGGACCTGCGGTTGGTGAACCAGCAGTTGATCGACCAGGGGCACGCGGCCAGCAGCCCAGAGGGATTGCGCAAAATCCTCTACGGTCTGAGCCGCGACGGCAAGGGGTTGGCTGGCCAGAAAGGCAGCCTTTCGATTGCGCCCAAGGGCGGCAACTGCTTCACCCTGGCGCTGCACCGCGATTGGCCCTCCCTGGAGAAAACCGTGACCATCCGCCAGCAGGCGGCCCATGTGGCGCTCGGCGCCATTCTTGCCGCGGTTGATCCCTCGACGCCGGCCGGCAACGCGGTGCTGTCGGCCTTTACCCTGGAGCAGCTGGTGGCGGCGCTCAAGGCCGATCTCCTCCTGCTGCCGAACCTCAAAGATCCACTGGCCGCCGCCGACCGGGCGCTGACCTTTCTCCACGAACAGGGCGTGATCGAGCTGCAGCAGGGGCTGGCGGTGTTCAGTCAGGCCATGACCCTGTCGCTGTTGCCTGAAAGCAAGGGCCGACCCTACCGCGACAAGGATTTCAAGCCCCTGGCCACCCATTACGGCGAGCGCACCTTCCAGATCCACGTGATGAACGAGTACGCCCTGCGCGCCCTGGAAAAGATCAGCCAGGCCATGCACCTGGTGCGATCCTATTTCAACGACGACAAGGAGGATTTTGTTCGCCGCTTTTTTCCGGGCCGGGAAAAGATGTTGGAGCGGTCGACCAGCGAGCAGTCCTTTCAACGCATTGTCAAGGATCTGCGCAACAGCGAGCAGGAACGGATCGTCACCGCGCCGGTCGACGCCAACCTGCTGGTGCTGGCTGGGCCGGGCTCGGGCAAAACCAGGGTGGTGGCGCACCGCATTGCCTGGCTGCTTCGGGTGCAGCGGGTGCGGCCCACCGGAATTTTGGCGCTCTGCTTCAATCGCGGCGCCGTGTTCAACCTCCGCCAGCGGCTACGCGATCTGGTGGGCAACGACATCGCCGGGGTGACAACGCTCACCTTCCACGGTCTGGCCCTGCGGCTCACCGGCCGTTCTCTGGCGCTGAACAACGGGGCCAAAGAATCCTTTGACGTTGAGCGAATCATCCCCGAGGCCATTGCCCTGCTCAAGGGCGAGCGCGAGATGATCGGTTTTGCCGCCGACGAGGCCTGCGATACGCTTCTGGCCCGCTACAGCCACATCCTGGTGGACGAATACCAGGACATCGACAGCGACCAGTACCAACTGATCTCCCTGCTGGCCGGGCGCACCCGCCAGGAAAAAGAGGCCAAGCTTTCGATCCTGGCGGTGGGCGACGACGACCAGAACATTTACCGCTTTCGCGGCGCCAACGTCGATTTCATCCGTCGTTTTCACCGCGACTATGAGGCCGAGATCCATTACCTGGTCGAGAACTACCGCTCCTCCGCTCAGATCATCGCCGCCGCTAATCAGTTAATTGGCCACAACCGCGACCGGATGAAAACCGAGCATCCGATCCGGATCAACCGGGCGCGCGCCAGCCTGCCTGCGGGCGGCAACTGGCAGATCCTGGATCCCTTGGCCCAGGGCCGGGTGCAGGTGCTGGAGGTGGACGACGAGCGCCACCAGGCCGCGGCGCTGGTCGAGGAATTGCAGCGGCTGCAGCGGTTGGGCGAACAGTGGGATCTGAACCGTTGCGCCGTGCTTGCCCGCCACTGGAGCGAACTGGACGCGATCCGTTCGGCCTGCGAAGCCGCCGACGTCCGAGTTTGTCTCCACTGGGGACGAAGCAGTTTTTCCGGATTGCACCGCATCCGCGAATGCGCCCGCCTGCTGGACGATCTCAGCCGGCAACGCGGCGGCCTGCTCGACGGCCCCGGCCTGTTGGCCCTGCTGCCCGAAGACGCGGCAACCGACAATCTGTGGCAGGCCAATCTGCGCCGTCTGATTGCCGAGTGGATCGAGGAGACCGGCGGCCTGGCGCAACCGGTGCGGCAGATTGAGGAGCATCTTTACGAGTCGCTTGCCGAGCAGAAACGGGCGCGCAGTCTGGGCGACGGCCTGCTGCTGACCACAGCGCATTCGGCCAAAGGGCTGGAATTTGATCATGTGTTTGTGCTCGCCGGATGGTCAGGCGCGAGGTCAGAGAGCGAGGCGGAAGAGGCGCGGCGGCTGTATTACGTGGCCCTGTCGCGGGCAAGGGAAACCGCGCAGGTGTTCCGAATCAAGGGGCAGGCCTATGAACATGCGGACCTGCTGATCGGCAACCACTGCCTCCGGCGCGAACCGGTTGCAGCCCCAGGTTCGGTGGATTTCTGCCGTTACGACCTGCTGGGCAACAAGGAGCTGGACATCGATTTTGCCGGCAGACTGCCCCCGCGGCATCCCCAACGGCTGGCTCTGGAGCAGGCGCTGCCCGGCGATGCGGTGGATCTGGCCGAGGAGGGCGGACAGATTGTTCTGGTCAGTCAGGGCGTCAAGGTAGGCCGCCTTGCCAAGCAGGCCGTGCCCTGCTGGCGGCAGCGGTTGCCGCTAATCGTTGCGGCGCGGATCGTGGCCGTGTTCCGCCGCTCCCGCGCCGATGTCGAAGAACCCCAATATCTCGCCCGCTGCCAGGGCGAATGGTGGGAGACGCCGCTGATTGAGGTGCGCTGGCGGCGTGATGCGGTCAAAGCGGTTAAAACGGTCGAAGCGGTCGAAGCGGTCGAAGCGGTCGAAGCGACCCGAAGCAACACACGCCAAGAAGATTTGTAGCCCTGGAGAGTAGAATATTATTGCTTGAATTTCATCATGTTGCGTTGGTGACTTGTAAATTATTTATTCCTATTATTTGACAATTAAAGTTTCAGGGTTAACGTCTTCCGAAAGCAAGGAATCAAGGCAGGCGCGACCGCGCCCGGTCCATCCGCTTCCCCATCCGGTCCTTGATTTGTTGCCCCTATCCGAGGGCTTTTGCGCTGTACGGCCCTCGGCGCCATTCAAACCCATTGGAAGAGGTACGCCATGGAACATATGCTTCCCAATCTCCCTTACGCTTTCGACGCCCTGGAACCCTTTATTGACGCTCGCACCATGGAGATCCATCATGGAAAACACCATCAGGCCTACGTTGCCAACCTCAATGCGGCGCTCAAGGATCAGCCGGCCTTCAACGGCCTGTCTGTGGACAAGCTGTTGCGCAACCTGAACGAGGTTCCGGAATCCATCCGCACCGCAGTGCGCAATCACGGCGGCGGTCATCTCAACCACAGCTTTTTCTGGCCCACCCTGAAGAAAGACGTGGCCGCCAAGGGGCCGGCGATTGACGCCATTGTTAAGAAATTCGGCAGCTTCGACGCCTTCAGAGAGCAGTTTGCAACCACTGCGGTTAAGCTCTTTGGCAGCGGCTGGGCCTGGCTGGTGGTCGACAACGGCGAGCTGGCCCTTGTTGCCGCCCCCAATCAGGACAACCCAATCATGACCGGCAAGATCCCGGTGCTGGGCATTGACGTCTGGGAGCACGCCTACTACCTGCTCTACCAGAACCGACGGCCCGACTATGTCTCGGCGTTTTTCAATGTGATCAACTGGGAGAAGATCAACGAGCACTATCTTGCCGCCGTCAGCTGACGGTTGCCCTCAACCAACCTCCAGATCCCCGACCCCTGCTCTTTCCTTGCGAAAGGGCAGGGGCTTTTTTGTGGATTGGTCGCTTCCTGCTTGCGGATGGCGCCCAGCAAAACCATAGAATATGCCGCAAAATTGAAAGCCATTTGGACTATTGCTGCAAAAACGCTAAAATTGAACCCAAAGCGATCCATTGACGGATCGAACAAGGTTTTGCGCCAACGTCGGGTTTTCCTCTCTTCCGAGGTCTCGCAGTCTGATGCAGCAGCGTTCCTGGCTCCTCTTCTTCCTTTGCCTCCTCACTGGCCTTGTTCCGCCAACCCTCCGAGCCGACAGCCGGCTGGAAACCGTGGCCCTGCAGCTCAATTGGACCCATGCGTTTCAGTTTGCCGGCTATTATGCCGCCCTGGAAAAAGGGTTCTATCGAGAGGCCGGCCTGAACGTGCTCCTTTACGAGGGCTATCCCGGAATTGAACCTGCAAATGTGGTTCTGCGCGGCGAGGCCCAGTACGGCGTCGGTTCCACCGGCCTGATGTTTCTGCGCAACCAGGGGCAGCCGGTGGTTGTGCTCGGCGTGGTTTTTCAGCATTCGCCCCGAGTCATTCTGGCCCGAAAAACCGGGGAAACGCAAGGCATCCACGATCTCGTCGGCAAACGTGTGATGCTCGAGCCGCAGATCGACGAACTGACAGCCTATCTCAACAAAGAGGGGCTCAAGGGCAAAGTGACCCTGGTTGAGCACAGCCTCGACCTCCGCCTGTTGCTCGACGGCACGGTCGACGCCATGGCCGCCTTTCTTTACGACGAACCACGCCAGTTGGACACTCTGGGCTTTGCCTACGACCTGTTCAGTCCCCTCTCCGTGGGCATCGATTTTTACGGCGACAATCTTTTCACCATCGAGGCGGAGATCAACAAACATCCCCGTCGCGCCGAGGCCTTTCGCGCCGCCAGCATGCGCGGCTGGCAATACGCCATGGACCATCCCGAAGAGATTGTCAATCTCATCCTGGCCAAATATCCCTCCAAGCAAAATCGTGACGCGCTCCTTAACGAAGCCCGTCATATGATGGCCCTGATGCAGCTGGATGTGATTGAGGCAGGCTATATGAACCCCAGCCGCTGGCGGCACATCCTCGACATTTATGCTGAACTGGGCATGCTGCCCAAGGATTTTGATCTGGACGGGTTTCTTTATCAACCCGCCACGCCGGCGCAGTACAAACTGCTGATCAAATGGGGCGCCGGCGGTCTGCTGGTGTTCACCCTGGCTGGCTGGTTGATCGTCCGTTTTTCGCGGATTGCCCGTCAGGCAAGGGAAAGTGAGGAGCGGCACCGCCTGCTGGCCGACCATGTCACCGATGTGATTTGGGTGGCGGATATTCAGGGTCGATACACCTACATCAGTCCCTCGGTGGAAAAGCTGCGCGGCTTCACGCCAGAGGAAGCGATGCGATTGACCCTTGATGAGGAGTTCACCGCGCAGTCGGCGCTGGTCGTTAAGCAGGAGATAGAGAAACTATCGATGGCGGCGCGAGCCAACCAGGAACTGCCGCAGTTTCGCGGCGAGTTGGAAATCTGCTGCAAAAACGGCGGCACGATTTGGAGCGAAGCCAGTTGTTCGCCGCTGTTCGATGCGGACAGAAAATTAATCGGCGTTGTCGGCGTGACCCGCGACATCAGCGAACGCAAGCGGATGGAAGAAGAACTGCGGAAACTGGCGACCACCGATCCGTTGACCGGGGCCTACAACCGCCGTTTTCTGTATGAGCGGGCCGCGCAGGAACTGGAGCGAGGTCGCCGCTTCAACGAACCCTTGAGCTTTCTTCTTTTGGACATTGACTGGTTCAAGCGCATTAACGACGCCCACGGTCACGACGTTGGCGATGAGGTGCTCAAGGCCATGAGTGCGGCCTGCATGGGGATGGTGCGCTCCATCGATCTGTTTTGTCGCCTGGGCGGCGAGGAATTCGGCATTTTGCTGGTCAACACAACCCTGCAGGGCGGGCGCGCCTTTGCCGAACGACTGCGCGGCTACCTGGCCACCCTGCGCGTCGATTCCCGAACTGGGCCGGTCCAGTTCACGGTCAGCATCGGTTTGTCCGAGACCGGTGACAAGGAATGTTCGGTGCACGATTTGATCAAACAGGCGGATCTGGCCCTCTACATCGCCAAGGCCAACGGCCGCAACCGGGTGGAAACAGCCAACGCCTGCCGCTATCCGCAGGAGGCCGACACCCAGGTTGGCGAGCTTCTGCGGCTGATCTGGGACGATTTAATGTGCTGCGGTCAAACCACCATCGACACCCAGCACCGGCGTCTCTTTGCCCTGGCCAACACCTTGCTTGACGCCGAATGGGACGTGAACGGTCAACCGCCCGACACCACCCCGGTGCAGGCCTTCCTGGACGAGGCGGCAGCCCATTTCCGCGATGAGGAGGCCTTGCTGCGGGCCGCCGGTTATGCCGAGGTTGAGCAGCACGCCGGCATGCATCGGGCTTTGCTCGCCCAGGCGAACGACCTGCTTGCGCAGTTCAAGGCCCGAAGCCTCCCGCCTGGCGCTCTGTTTCGCTTCATCGTGCAGGACCTGATGCACGATCACATGTTGTGCGACGACGCCAAATTTTACCCCTTGTTTGCTGAAACCAACAGCGCCAAGCAGCAGGAGCGCTGAGCGGAGGTCCTTTCATCGCTCAATCGAACTCGGAATCCGCCGTTTCTACATCAAGCGAAGCACGATGCACAGCGCAAAACCTCGTCGCCGAAGGTGTGTCATATAAAGGCGAGATTTCTCCCTGCGGTCGTCGAGATGACAAACAGCCGCGCCTCCTTGCTGCGGTCTGATGCCACCGCAAAGAGCACCCGATGTCAGTTGCTTTTCGTCCTGAGGTTGCAGCCGGCTGAGCGCATTGTTCAGCCCGCATCCTCGCCGCAACACCGCCCGCCTTCTGTTTCAACCCGGTTCCGTCCATTCTTCTTCGCCGCATAGGCCAATTCATCCGCGACTTTGAGCACCTGATTGATTTCCGATTCCGGGCCGAATTCGGCTACGCCAAAACTCGCCGTCACCTGCATTGCATCCCCATTGATGTAAAACGGGGTGTTGGCGATACGGACGCGAATTTTCTCCGCCACCAATCGCCCGGAGCAGCGTTCGGTCTCCGGCAACAGGATAACGAATTCTTCTCCGCCCCAGCGGGCAATGGAGTCCTGGCTGCGCAACATGCTTTTCATCCGCACCCCGATCTCGACAAGGATGCTGTCGCCGGCCTCGTGCCCCCTGGTGTCGTTGATTGCTTTGAAGCGGTCCAGATCAATGGCGATCACGGTGAAGGGAATATGACTTCTGTGACAACGAGCAACCTCGTGCTCAAATCGTTCCATCATGGCGCGACGGTTAAACAATCGGGTCAGCGGGTCGACGGTGGCCGCTTCCAGAAGCGCGGTTTGGGCAATGATGCGTTGGGCAATTTCATTGCTGAGTTTGTTGTTGACCTCATTGAGATCGGCGGTTCGCTGCAGAACCCGAATCTCAAGTTCGTCTCTGGAACGCCGCAGCGCGGCGAAGGCCTCCTGCTTCTTTTGTTCTGCCAGCGAAAGGGTGGTCGACATGTGGTTGAACGCCTCCAGCAACTGGTCGAGTTCGTCGCCGGTGCGCGCACTGATTTTTCTCTCCTCAAGATTTCCAGCGGCAATGGCCGCGCAGCGGTCAATGACCAGGCGGATCGGGCCGGTGAACCGCGCGGCCAGATATTGGGCAAACAAAAACGCCAGGGCAATAGAGGCGACCAACGAACAAATCCCTGAAATTCTCAGGTTTCTTGATTTGTTGCGAACCTTGTCGGCCCGCATGTCGAGGCCGACTAAAAATTCGCCTCTACTGTTTTTGATCGGCGCATATCCCGAGAGGTACGATCCCCACTCGTCGGTCACAATTTCGGCGTCCACTGCAAGGCCAGTAAACCCTTTGATCAGGTTAGGAATGTGATGCGGATATTCCGCGCCCGGAAGCGCCTGTTGCTCGGTTTCATCGGAATCGACCACAAAGAGAATTTTCTCGCCTTCTTGCCGCATCACATACAAAAAAGCGATGTCAGGGTTCATCCGCCTCAAGGCACGTAATTTTTGCAAGGCCTCGGTGTATCCAGGCTGTGCAATGTCCGCTGCGCTTTGAACGGTTCGCAGGGTGTTGGCGTCAAGCGTCTGACTGATCAGCGCCGCGCTTGCCTGGAGCCGTTCCTTGAGTCCGTCCATCAGGCTTTCGGCGGCGCTGGTGTAAAAATAGGTGCCGATGCTGCCGGACACCAGGAGCACGGCCATGACGTGACTCAAGAAGAGCTTCGCCCGAATGGGCATACGAAAATTCATGATATTCCAAAATGAGATGCTTTGAGGTCAGGAAATGCTGTTCAGCGGAAGAGTATAACCAGGAGAGTCTTGATGTCGAGCCTTCCCGCGCCTGGCGGGTGCATTTGCCGGGAGGAGGCTGATCATTTTGATCATTTTCAAGGGGCCGGAGTTTTGTGCGCCCGACAAGCCGTTGCAATCGATTGTGTTGCTGGGCGGATGGTCACTGTTCCAGGGCGAGTTGTTTATAGCGCTCAATGACGCCTTCTTGTTTCATGGTTTTCAGGACTTCAGCGACTTGGAGAACAAGCGCGGCGTGTTTTTTATGCAAATAAACATAGGTATAGCCGGTATACATGATCCCCGCCTGATACAGGGAGGAGGCATCAAATACGCCTGCATCTAATTTCTTGAGTGTTTCCAGTGCGACAGCTTCCTGTTCGATATAAATGTCCGTGCGGCCCAAGATGAGTTTTTCTATTCCCTGCTCCGCTGTCGCGATGGCTGATAATTTTTCCGGTTTGACGACTGCCGGCAAGGCGGCTTCGGGGACCTTGGCCCCTCGTCGGTACTCGACCGCATAGTCGGTGTTTTTCAGACTTTCCCATCCCTGCAAGGCGATCCCGGGTTTGGCGGCATAGGCTACATACGAGAGCGAAAAGCTCGGTTCTTCCACCCTCAGCAGATTTTTGGCGCTCTTCCCATAATCATCCGGACGGTGAATTTCCCCATCAACTGCGCCGTTTTCGGCCAAAACCGGCGCGCGGCCACCCGAGTGACCCTGGTATTGAAAGGCGTAGCCAAGCCGTCGAAAGGCTTCGGTATAGATCAAGTCCAACCATTTACCATAGAAGGAATCTTTGGTTTCCTGCGAACTGACCAGAATGATGGTTTCAGCGGCCTCACACGGTTTGAGCGAGGCTGCAGCAAATAGCATCCCGAGGACACACAGGCAGAACAGACGTCGAATTTTGATGGGTTGCATAGACTCGACTCGCAAAGGTTGTGGAGTGGGTTGGCGGGTGCGCTTCAGGATTGCTTGGCCCGCATCTCCCGGTACATGGTCCGGGTCATCAAGGCCAGCATAACCACGCCGGCAATCAGCGCCGCCCAGAGCAGCAGCTTTTTCCAGGACGCGGCGGAAAGGCGCGGTTTCAGGGCCTGTTCGCCGCCGAGGGCCTGCACCGGGCCGGGCTCGACCCGCTGGATCAGCGATTCGGATTGGGTGTCGCGCAGCGCCGCCAAAACCAGGGTTTCCTGGGCGTTTTGGGCATTTGGGATGGTGGTTGAGGCGCTTTGCGGTTCGGTCATCGCAGCGTTGCCAAACGCCAGGGTATAGGGGCCGGCGTCCCGACCAAGGAAGATCAATTCCTCCGGTCGCCAGCCCAGTTCAAGCTGCGGCGGCTGGCCGGCTGCGCCGTCGGCGCTGACGCTGATTCGCCAGAGCGGATCCTGGTTGGGGGCGCAGTGCGCCATCGGGTTGACCAGCGATTTGTCGTGCAGATCGAGGCGGTAAAAATCGGCGCGGGTCACCGGACGCCAGGAATCGGAGCTGGTGGGCCGCGATTCGATCAACGCCCGCACCAGGGAATTGGCCGAGGGAAATCCGAGTTGCACGGCGGTGATTGGCGCCTTGGCGGGCATGCGGTATTCAATGGTCCGTTGCCCGGCCTGCTCGCTCACCTGCGCGGCTGGCAGGCGCAGCCATTGCCACTGGTCAGGGGCGGGCGCGGTTCCGGAAAGGGCGGTCGCGGCGCGCAGTTGCAAGGGGGCCTGGCAATCGGTGCAGTCGATGCGGACATAGGGCAGCGCAGCCCTGGGCAGGGCGATGCGGCGGGCGGTGACGGCGCCGCCGTTGGCGCTGAGATCGGCCAGCACCGCCTTGTCGACCAGCAGCGACCAGTGGGCCAGATCGCTGCTGTGGGTCAGGGAAACGGCAAAGAGGCCGGAGGGACCGTCCCATTGCAGCTCCAGTTCCGTTGGCGGAACAGCGAGGCCGGAGAGGTCGAGCAGGTAGGAGGCGGGCAACGGTTCCTGGCCGCTGTTTTCCGTCGCGTCCACCGTCACCACCGCGCCCTCTGCGGATCGGATCACCCGCAGGGAAAGATCGGCTGTCAGCGGCCGCCGCGCTCCGGGCAGGGGGAAAAAGGGCAGGGAAGTGCTGGTTTCCTTGCGTTCCTCGGCGATGCGCCGCACCGCATGGGGGACCATCTCGCCGGCGGCGTTGAAAACCCGCAGATCGCCAAGATCGGCGCGCAGCGTCTTTTCATAGACCGCAAGCGGCAGCGACGCACGGTAAACGCCGGCGCCGCTGGTCGCGGGCAGGGCGCAGCCATAGGCAAAGTCGCCAGGGACGAGCGGGGCGGCGGCCGCGGTGTGAATGCCGCCGAGGAGCGAAAGCAGAATCAGAATGCAGGATTTCATCGGGCGGATTCCTCGGATTGGGGCGGAAGAGGCGGAAGAGGCGCAAAAAAACCGATGATCAGCATCAGCAGGCCCACCACCAGGAAGGAGACGATGCGGCCAATGGCCCCGGTCCCCGAGAGGTCAATGAGAAAGAGTTTTGCGACCACCAGGGCGAGCAGGGCCGCGCCCGCCAGCCAGAGTTTCCGCTGCTGTTTTCTGGCCCCCCAGATGGTCAGGGCCAGGGCCAGCACTGACCAGAGCGCGGCAATGGCCGCCTGGAAAATGGTTGAGTTGAAAAGCTGGTCCATGCTGTACCACGTGCCGGTGAAAAAATGGACGCTGCGGCCGACGACCACGTTCATCCAGACAAACAGCAGCGCGGCCGCCAGGATGACGCGGCCGGTTCTGCCGGGCCCGGTCGAGGGGTGACGAACGACGCGGATTGCCGCCAGCAGCAGGATGGCCAGTTCGATCAACTCCAGGGGATTCAATATCGGAATGTAGGGCAGGGGGGCCGGATCGCCGGCAACGGCAAACGAGGCAAAACACCACAGCAGCAGCGCCAACAGCGGCAGGTCGGTGGCCACGCCGTGATAGGTTGCGGCAAAGCGCGCCACCGGCCAGCGCAGCCGGTCGCCGCGAAATTCCAGGGCAAACAGCAGCGCCGTGGGCGCAAGGCCCCAGCAGGCAAGCGACCAGGCCTCGGTGAGTCCGGCAATCCGCCCCACCCGCCAGGCGATTTCCACGGTGACGGTCAGAATCAGCAGCCAGAGACTGAGGCTGTGCCACAACGGCAGGGCCCGTTGGGGCAGTTGCGTCTCAAAGCGGGCCAGCAGCGCATACTGGAGCGCAAAGGCCAGCGGCCAGGCCAGCCAGCCGACCCCGATCAACACCGGGCCGCTGTTCCAACCCACGGTTTGGGCGGCCAGGCTGAAGTACATGATCGGCAAAAGAATCAGCAGGGCGGTGGTGAGCCTCCGCCAGGCAAAGCGATGAACCAGCAGGCCGAGGCAGACCGCGGTCGCGCAGGCGTAGAGAAGAAAGGCGGGCGGTTGCGCCTGCCACTCGAGGTGGCGTTCCAGATCCCGATAGCCGCCGCCGTGCCACCAGATCAGGCCCCAGGCCAGCAACAGCTGCGGCAGCGCGGTTTCCCAGCGCCGCGCCTGATCGCGATTGCGATCCAGCCAGAAGCTGGAAAAGAGCGCGGCCACCCCAATCAGGGCGCTGCCGAGGAAGGCCCGGTTGGCAAACAACAGGCTCTCCGGCGGCAGATAGACATGGTCCAGAAAGGGAACCGCAGCCCCGGCTTGCAGCAGAAGGCCAAAGACGCGGGCCGCAGGCCGATTCTGGCGCACGCCCACCCAGACCATGGCCGCGCCCTCCAGGGCCCAGGCGGCGGTGGTCCAGTGCGGGTCCAGACTGAGCGGAATGGCCAGACTGGCAAAGACCACGCCCAGGGCCAGGAAGGCCTCGGTGAGCAGCCGCATCTCGTCGGCCATCCGGTTCCACAACAACCGGGCCAGACCAATGTACCAAAAGCCAAGGACCAGGGCGCTGAGGCCCATGCCGTAGGGCAAGTCGCGCACCAGATACGCCTGAAGGCCGCTGGCGACAATCGGCAGGCCAAAAACCAGCGGCCCGTCGATGAAACCGCGCAGCCGCAGGGGCTGGCGAAGGGCAAACAGCACCGAGATCAGGCAGTACATCAGGAAAAAGAGGATTAGGAAGGGCTCGGCAGAGGCAAAATGTTGCGGGCTGTAGGCCGAGGCGCTCCACAGTGCGACAATGCTGAAAGTGAACAGAAACCCGACCAGGTTGAGTTCACGCCAGGACTTGAACCAGGCAATGCCGAGGATGCCGCTGTTGAGCAGGGCATAGTAGGAAAAGAGCATCACGTGGCTGCCGCCGCCAGTCGACATCAACACCGGAGCAAGAAAGCCGCCGATGGTCCCGGAAACCGCCAGCCCTTTGGCGTCCTGCAGCACCGCCAGGGCGCAGGACAGGCCAACCAGACCGATCATCACCGCCAGGGCCAGCGGCATGGGCAGGAGATGATAGAGCTTGGCTGCGGCGTAGACCGCCAGGTAGAGAATGCCGATGCCGCCGCCCTCCAGCCCCAGGCCGTACACAGCGTGTTTGCGCCGCAGCTTACAGCCGCCGACCAGCAGAGCCAGCCCGCCGCAGACCACCGCCAACAGCCGCAGCTCAATGGGGATGAGGTTGCGCTGCGCAGCGTATTTGAGGAGAAAGGCGACGCCGAAAAACAGCACTACCACGCCTATTTTGAGGATCGGATTGCCGCTGGTGAAGAAGTTGATCAACGGCGCCGTCAGCCGGGCCAATGTGCCGCCAGCGTCTTGCCGCCGTGGTGAGGCTTGCCGATCTTGCGCCGCGGCCCCGGTTGTCGCCTGCAAGGGGGGCGCAGGCGGAGCAGATTGGGCAAACGGCGCCGCAGGTTCCGGCGTCTGCGTTTGCGTCCAGGGCTCTTCGCTGCGCGAGGCTTCGACGGCTTCCGGTTCCCAATCAATAACCGGAGACTGCGCCGCCGCGCTGCGCTGTTCCTTGGCTTGTTGCGACACGGCCTGTTCCAGCTCGCTGATCCGGCGGCGCAGGGCAAAAAACTCCAGCAGCAGATAGACGATCACCCCGGCCAGGATGCCGTTGATTGGACTGTGGGGGTAGGGGATCATTCCCGCGCCGATGGCCAGGAGCGCCGCCAGGAGAGCTAGGGCTGTTCGCATGAGAAATCCGTGGTGTTTATATTCTGGAGGGAAAGAAACGCCCGCCAGAGGAGGGCCTTCCAGTGCAGGTTGATGACGGCACGCTGCAAGCAACCATCGGAATCGACCTGAAAATTATTTCTACTCGAATTGAATTTAGCAAACCAGCACCCCCGAAGCAAGGATTGCGGCCCTGTCGTGGAATTTCAAGCGAAACAGTCGTCGCCTCTGGCGGGTTTGGCTAAAATCAAGTAAGGGAAAATATCATGCAAATACGATCAAAGGCCGAGGCGCAACAGCGGGCCGATCAGATTGGGGCCTTCCGCGCCGAGTTGGACATCATCGAACAGGAGCAGGTCGTGGCCCTGGAGCCCGAGCAACACGCCGAGGTGCGCCGGTATCACGAGCAGATGCTCAACCAGTTGGCCGCCGGCTTTGACGTCGACGTCACCAGCAAGGAAAAGCAACTCAGCCTGGGGATGCGGATCACCTCTTTCCTTGGCTCCATGGCCTTGGCGGCCAGCGTCTTCTTTTTCTATTTTCAGTACTGGGGCGGACTTGCCGTCAAAACCCAGGTATCCATTCTGGTGGCCATGCCGTTTGTCGGCTTGCTGTTCACCCTGGGCGCGGCGCGGTGGGAAAAATCAGGGTATTTGGCCAAACTGTTTGGTCTGTTGAGCCTGGTCTGCTTTGTGCTCAACCTCTCCATGCTCGGCCAGATTTTCAACATCACGCCCTCATCCGGGGCCTTTGTTCTCTGGGCGGTCTTCGCCTTGGTCCTCGCCTATGCAGTCGACTCCCGTCTGTTGCTGGCCTGGGGCATGCTCAGTTTTTCCGCCTTTCTTTCCGCCCAGGCCGCCACCTGGAGGGGGTGCTACTGGATTTCTTTTGGCGAACGCCCGGAGAATTTTTTCCCCGCCGCAGTGCTGCTGTTTCTCATTGCGCTGCTCCCGCATCGACGATACACCGGCTTTGCCGCGCTGTACCGGGTGTTTGCCCTGCTGCTTTTTTTTCTGCCAGCGCTGCTGCTCAGCAATTGGGGCAGCGTCAGTTATCTTGATTGGCCCAAGGAAAACGTCGAGGCCTTGTATCAGACAGCCGGCTTTGTCGTCAGCGCGGCCGCAATTGCACTCGGCGTCGGCAGAGGCTGGCCCGAGGTGGTCAATGCCGGCAACACCTTTTTCACCCTTTTTCTGTACACCAAATTCTATGACTGGTGGTGGGAGTGGATGCCCAAATATCAATTTTTCCTGATTATCGGCCTGACGGCGATTCTGATGCTGCTGATTCTCAAAAGAATGCGCACGGTGTCCATGCAGCGCAAAGCGGAGACGCCGGCATGAACCAGACCTGGGTTGCCCGACTGCTCTTTGCCGCCGGATGCATCCTCCTGGCGGTGGTCAACTACACGGTGCTCTCACGGGTGACCGACAATCGGCAGGGCCAAGCCGACGCCCACCTGTGGCTGACGGAACGGGAAATGCCAAAAATCAGCTGGTTAGCCCAGGAAAACAGCGGCGTTGAGCTGCGTCTGGTCTGGCGGACGTTGGCCAGGGAGGAAAACGAGGTCAACGACGGCAAACCTTCCTGGCTCAGCAGCAAGAAATTGGAGGAACTGGGATTTCAATTTGCCGATGCCGTGCCCACCGAGGAGCAGCGGGACAGAGCGGCGCTGTCGCGCGAGGTCTTTCTTGTGCTGGAGTACAACGGCGGCGCGTATCACAATGCGGTCAGGCGGGCGGAACGGGCGGTGGAGAAAGAGGAAGAGGCCCTGCGGACAAATCCAGCCGATAAAGGCTTGCAATCGGCGCGGCAACAGGCGAAAAGGAGGCTGCGGATGGAAGAACTCTCGCAATCGCGGTTGTTTGTCGTCGACGCCGGAACCGATCCCCAGCGCCTCAGGGAAAGCTACAGCGACGCCTCCCGCTTCATTGTCGCCCGCGGGGTGGTCAAGCTGGCCTACCGCAACGAGAACGGCCGGGCTTGGGCGACTGGGCAAATTGACGCAATTAGCGTCGACGAGGTGCATGTGCCCCTGGAACATCGTCTGGCGCTTGAACAAATCATCCGGCAGGACAAACCGTCCCAGGGCGAAGGCAAACCGCCGCGTTATCAGGTGGAGTTGCTCTACGGCAGCCGTTATGAGCCCTGGATTGGCGCCATTCGTCCCTTGGAAGCGCCATAGCGGATTTTTTGATGTATTTTTGCAGCAGACGCACGCATGCAGTCTGTAGTTGAGGAGGAATGATGGACGATTTTTCGTATTGGCTTGTTTTTTTCACCGCCGCCCTGGCCTTAAATCTTTCGCCCGGCCCGGATCTGATGTACGTCCTGTCGCGCACGGTCGCCCAGGGAACCAGGGTGGGCCTGGCGTCGGCCGCCGGCGTCTCGACCGGGGCATTGGTCCATGTTGCCGCCGCCTCTGTCGGGCTTTCAGCCCTTTTGGCCACTTCAGCCGCCGCCTTCAGCGTCGTGAAGTACGTCGGCGCCGCCTATCTGGTCTATCTTGGCGTCCAGGCCTTGCGATCCAAGGGCTCGGCGCTGCAGACCTCCGAGCGCAAAATTGCCGTGGTCAAACCCTGGCAGGCCTTTCGCCAAGGGGTGTTGGTCGATGTGCTCAACCCCAAGGTGGCCATCTTTTTCATGGCCTTTCTGCCCCAGTTTGTGCGTCCCGGCCACGGCAGCGCCTCGCTGCAGTTGTTGCAACTCGGCGTGCTGGTGATCGTGGTTGCAGTGGCGGTGGACTCGACCTTTGTCTGTGTCGCCGCCCGAACCACCGAATATTTACGCCGCCGTCCCAGGGCGTCGGTGTGGCTTGATCGCCTGTTGGGCTCGCTGTTTATTGGTTTAGGCATTCGTCTGGCGTTTTCCGAGCAACGCTCCTGAGCGCAGCCGACCCAAACGCTGAAGGATTTTGGTGAGCGCGCAGCCGTCGCGTTCTGTATCAACTCGTCAGGAGGTGTGAAATGAAAGTTGTAGCCTTTAATGGAAGCGCCCGGAAAAACGGCAATACCGCCATGATGATCGCCGCCCTGTTCAAAGAGCTGGAAAAAGAGGGCGTTGAGACCGAGATGGTGCAGTTGGCGGGCGAACATCCCCACGGCTGCATTGCCTGTTACCAGTGTTTCAAGAACAAGAACGGCCGCTGCATTGTCGACCTCGACTGCATCAACAGCTGTATCGATAAGATGCTGGCAGCCGATGCGATTGTTCTCGCCTCGCCCACCTATTTCGCCGACGTCTCGACCGAAATGAAGGCCTTAATCGACCGCGCCGGTATGACCTCGCGCGCCAACGGCGACATGTTTAAGCGCAAACTGGGCGCCGCCATCGTTACCCAGCGTCGGGGCGGCGGCATCCACGCCTTTGACACGATGAACCATTTTTTCACCATCGGCCAGATGATCATTGTTGGCTCGTCCTACTGGAACATCGGTTTTGGTAGGGAAAAGGGCGAAGTGGCGGACGACAAGGAAGGCCTTAACGTGATGTGTGACTTGGGCAAAAACATGGCTTGGCTCTTGCGAAAACTGCACAAATAAGATGCGGGCAGGGGGCGGACTGCGCAGGCGCTGTTTCCCCATGGCTGAGACGGAGCGTCTGCGCCGGTTGTTCTTCCAGCTTTTCTCTGTGGCGCCGGCAGGTTGCAAGCCGACAACTTCTTGATTTGTTAAAAATTAATTTGACCGATAGCCGAGAAAACCCTATAACAGAGCAAGGCGGAGGGCGCGGGACGACCGCGTTCTCTGCATATTGACGGAGTTACTGCAACCGGGAGAGAGGCAATGCTGGCTATCTGCGAGGAATGCTCAAAAAAATACAATATCGACGAATCCAAAATGAAGGGACCGAAAGCGCGTTTTTCCTGCCAGGAATGCGGTCACATCATCGTAGTGATCAAGAATCCGTCGCCGCAACAGGACGCTCCCGGACACGCTTCGCCCGGTTTCAAGGACGGCAATTCGTGATGCACCGCGTCAAGCGTCGCCGGTTCAGCATGGCCCTGTTGCCGGCGCGCGCGTCTTCCCTGTCCTTTCTACTGAACCACGCGGCGTAATCCGGTTCCATGCTCATTCCACGGGAAAGGCCTTATCTGGAAGGTCTCAACAGTTATTACCTGCATCTCGAGAAATTCATTGAACACCTGCAGGGGGAAATTGGTTCCGGCGGCGTATACTGCACCTCGCCCAACCTGGAGATGTTCATTTTTTTTAGCGAGCAGGAGGTGATCAGCAGTCTGTTGCAGGAAAAGGGTGCCGCCGCCCATTTTGCCCCGGCCTATGAACTGGTTCGGGGGGCCTTTTACGGCGGCAGCTTTGCGGCCAAAGTGTACCAGCTCGACCCCCACGCCATTTTTTTCTGGGCCCAGATGCCGCCGTTTCAACGCGCCAAATCAGCCCTGCGCTCCACTGAAATCCCCTTGCCTGATTTGATTTTTCGCTTGCGAATGAAACAATTTTCCGGATTTATCGATGTGCAACTTGCCAAGAAAAACGAGGGCGGCCTGCTCTTTTTTAACGAGGGCGACCGCATCGGCGGCTCATACACCTGGGGCAAAGGGGGTATGAGCACCTCGGATGAAGACTACAACGCCCTGCTCAGCCGGGTGCAAGCCGGAGAGGGCGTGTTCACCTTCGGCAGTTTCGTCAAAGAGGGCAAAACCGCAGCAGCGGAATAACGCCCAGCCTCGGTTTTCGACCGATTCCCACTGTTTTTTGTCCTTTGTCGTTGCGCCGGGCCGGAAACAGCCGCCTGTTATGCAGCCTCGCCGTCTGTCGGCGCTTCCCCCAACATTGTTGCCTTTTCCGCATCCCATCCCTGGCCGGCCAATTGACCGCAGGCTGCTGCAATGTCCTCGCCCCGACTGGTGCGGATAAACACTGTGAATTCGCGGTCGCGCAGGATCTTCTGAAAGCGGAGCACGCGTTGTTCGCCGGGGCTGCGAAAACGGTCGTCGCCGCCCGGATTGACCGCCAACAGGTTGATTTTGCAGGGAACGTCGCGCAGTAAATTCGCCAGTTGCACCGCATCCGCATCGGTGTCGTTGACGCCTTCCAGTAGGGTGTATTCAAACATGATCCGCTTGCGCCGCTTCTGGCGGTAGGTGCGGCAGGTCTCGATCAGTTCGGCTATGGGATAGCGTTTGTTGATCGGCATCAGACTGGTGCGGACCGCGTCGTCGGCGGCGTGCAGCGAAACCGCCAGATTGACGTCGGTCTGGTCGCCCAATTGCCGCATTTGGGGAACCAGGCCGCAGGTGGACACCGTGATCCGACGGTTGGAAAAATCAAGCCCGCGCTGCTCGGTGAAGATGGATATGGCGTCGAGCAGATTGTCGAAGTTGGCCAGCGGCTCGCCCATGCCCATGAACACGATGTTGGTCAGCGGCCCTTTGTCGTGGGCCAGCCCCCAATCCCGGACCGCGCAGACCTGGTTGACGATTTCCGCGGTGGTCAGATTGCGGCGAAAGCCCATGGCCCCGGTCAGGCAAAAGGTGCAGCCCATGGCGCAGCCCACCTGGGAGGAAACGCAAAGGGTGTTGCGGTCTTCCTCGGGAATCAACACCGATTCAATCACCTCGCCGTCGTCAAGGCGGAAGGCGAATTTCACCGCGCCGTCGCGCGAGCACTGCACCATGGAGTCGTCAAAGCGGCTCATGGTGGCGGATTGGGCCAGGATGGCGCGAAATTCCTTGGCCAGATCGGTCATCTGGTCAAACTCAGTGACCCCAGGCCGGTAAATCCAGGCCAGAATCTGGCGGCCGCGAAAAGAGGGCTGCCCCAGGGATTCGACAAAGCGCACCAGTTGCTCCTGGGTCAGGTTCTTCAGATCGGTGAGCGCCGGAGACGTGTTCATGCGTATATTCAACTTTCCTTGTTAACGAATTGATATAATGATCTTTATGTCCCGATGTGTCCGCAGATTGGTCACAGCGCCCGGCGGGGCTCCGGCTTCAGGGGAACGAGGCCGGCCAGAGCCTGGTCAATGGTGGCCGACATCCGGTCGCGATCCTTGGGCAATCGGCCGCTGAGCGAAAAATAGTTAGAGGCGTGATTAGCGTGGAACTGGGTGCGAAACGGGGCTAAACCCGCCAGCAGGCTGCGCAGTTCCAGGAACAACTGCGCCTGATCCGGCAAGGCAAACCGTCCGGCGCGCATCTGTCGGTACAGGGGCGTGTTGGGCAACACCATCAGAGTGAGCACCGCGATCTGATGCGGCTGCATCCGGTTGAGCGCCGCAGCGGTGGCCAGTGCGTGTTCCTGGGAATGTTCAACGCCGGCAATCCCCAGCAGGCAGGTGACCGAAAGAAAGATTCCGGCGGCTCGCACCCGCTGCCCGGCTACAATCATGGCTTCGCTGTCCACGCCTTTGGCAACGGCGGCAAGGGTTGGATCGTGGCCGCTCTCCAGGCCCATGTACAACCGGCTGAGGCCCAGGCTTTTATAGTGCGCCAGTTGCTGGTCGGTTTTACCCTGGATGTTCTGACAGGAGGCATACGAGCTGACCCGGCGAATCCAGGGCAGTTTTTCCCGAATGCGGTTCAGCAGGGCGGTCAGCAGCTCGTCAGGCAGGGCCAGGGCGTCGCCGTCGGCGAGAAACAAGGTGGTGTGGCAGCCGCACCAGGCGGCGGCAAAATCAAGGTCGGCCTCGATCTGCGCCCAGGGTTTGATCCGGAAGGGTTTGTCGCGGTATGCCCCGCAAAAGGTGCAACGGTTGTGAGAACAGCCCGTGGTTGTCTGGAGGATGAGCGAGAAGGCCTCGCTGGGGGGCCGGATGATGTCGCCTTGGTAATCCACAGGCAAAAGCAGGACTGCCCGCGACGAAAGGGTCGCGGGCAGTCGCAATAGACCGATTATCCGTTGTTCTTGGCAAAGTCGGCCATGAACGAGACCAACTTCTCCACGCCTTCTTTGGGAAAGGCGTTGTAGATCGAGGCGCGGCAACCGCCCACCGAGCGATGGCCCTTGAGCCCGTCCAGCCCTGCGGCCGTGGCCTCGCCAATGAACTTGGCCTCCAGTTCCTTGGTGGGCAGGTTGAAGGGCACGTTCATGGTGGAGCGGGAGTCCTTCTCGGCATGGCCGCGATAAAAATCGGTGCTGTCGATCATCTCGTAGAGCAGGGCCGCCTTTTCGCGGTTGAGCTTCTCCATGGCTGCGGCGCCGCCCATCTGCTTGAGCCATTTCATCACCAAACCCACGCAGTATATCGAAAAGCAGGGCGGGGTGTTGAACATCGAGTCCTTCTCGGCGTGGGTCTTGTATTTGAGCATGGTCGGCACCTTGTCGCCCACCCGGTCGAGCAGATCGTCGCGGATGATCACCACGGTCACGCCGGCCGGCCCCATGTTCTTCTGCGCGCCGGCAAAGATCAAACCAAATTTGCTGACGTCCACCGGCCGGGCAAGAATGTCCGAGGACATGTCGGCGATCAGCATCGCCTCCTTGTTGGGCATGGTGGGGAACTGGGTGCCGTAAATGGTGTTATTGCTGACAAAATAGAGATACTCGCTGTCCGGGGCCACGGTGTATTCGTCGTCGCGCGGCACCCGCTTGAACCCGGTTTCCTCGCTGGAATAGGCCACTTCGACCTGGCCGAAAAGCTTGGCTTCTTTGATCGCTTTTTTCGACCAAACGCCGGTGTTGAGGTAGGTGGCTTTCTGGCCGGCCTGCAACAGATTCATCGGTACCATGAAGAACTGCGAAGACGCGCCGCCCTGGAGGAAAAGCACCTTGTAATTGGTGGGAACGCCCATCAACTCGCGGATCAGGGCCTCGGTCTCGTCGGCCACGGCCATAAATTCCTTGGAACGGTGGCTCAGTTCAATCAGACCAATGCCTTTGCCTTTGAAATTGACGATGTCAACCGCCGCCTCCTGGAGGACGGAATAGGGCAGAACAGCGGGACCGGGACTGAAATTAAAAATTCTCTCAGGCATTCTTTTCTCCTTGGGTGCAAACGTACATGGTGTGAAAACGTGTGTTGTTTAGGGGCGGATTTGCCGCAGGGCTTCATACAGCACGATACCCGCGCTCATCGCCAGATTGAGGCTGCGGATATGGGGATTGCTCATGGGGATCGTCAGGCAGCGGTCACTATACAGCGTGAGAATGTCTTCCGGCAAGCCTTTTGTCTCCTTGCCAAAGATCAGCATGGCGCCGGGAGCAAATCGCGCCTCTGTATAGGATCGGGTTGTTTTTGTGGTCAAAAAAAAGAGACGGCGCTCGTCTTGACCACTCAGAAAGGTCTCGAAATTCTCCCAGTGGTTGATTCGGACCTGGGGCCAGTAATCAAGCCCTGCCCGTTTGAGATGCTTGTCGTCGACCTGGAAGCCCAGCGGATGCACCAGGTCCAGCACCGTGTCGGTTGCCCCGCACAGCCGGGCAATGGACCCGGTGTTGGGCGGTATTTCCGGTTCAACCAGAACAATATGCAGGGCAGAGTCGGGCATGTGGCAACCATTGCGTGAGAGTGATAAAAGTGTTCCCGTATGTACAGAATATGGTTTGAGGTTGCAAATTTAAAAATACGTCTTACATTCGATCCTCCGCTTTTGGTTGCCGGATTCGGCTTTAGGGCGGACTCCCACGGATGGACCGCTCGTTTTTTCCTCGTTCTCACGCGGAACTCGCGGAACTCGTCGAGATCCCGATGCAGGATGGTCTGAGTCGTTGCTGGGCAACCGGCCCGTTGTTGCTCCACGAACTCACAAACTTCTTTTCTTTTTGCGGACACGATCATGGCGCTCATTGTTCAAAAATATGGCGGAACCTCGGTGGGTTCCACGGATAAAATCAAGGCCGTGGCTCAGCGGGTGATCAACAACCACAAGCTGGGCAACCGAATGGTGGTGGTGCTGTCGGCCATGTCCGGCGAAACCGATCGTTTGACCGGGCTTGCCAACGCCATTCAGCGCATTCCCACTCCTCGCGAGATGGATATGCTGTTGGCCACCGGCGAGCAGATCACGGTGGCCCTGTTTGCGATGGCGGTGAAGGAGGCCGGGTTTGACGCGGTCTCCCTGCTGGGCGATCAGGTGGCGATCCATACCGACAACATGCACACCAAGGCCCGGATTTCCTCGATTGACTCGACCCTGATCAACACCTATCTCGATCAGGGCAAGATCGTCACCATTGCCGGGTTTCAGGGCGTGACCGACCGGGGCGACATCACCACCCTGGGCCGGGGCGGTTCCGACACCACGGCCGTGGCCCTGGCCGCCGCCATGCAGGCCGACGCCTGCGAAATTTTCACCGACGTTGAGGGCGTGTACACCACCGACCCCAACATCTGCCCGCAGGCGCGGAAAATTGACCGCATCAGTTACGACGAGATGCTGGAACTGGCCAGTCTGGGCGCCAAGGTGCTCGACATCCGTTCCGTGGGGCTGGCAAAACGATTTGGCGTGCCTGTGCATGTCCGTTCAACTTTTTCTGAAAATATTGGGACCTGGGTCGTCGAGGAGGAGAAAATCATGGAATCCATGTTGGTGTCCGGCATTACCTACAGCAAGAAAGAAGCTCGAATCACCATCAAAAAGGTGCCGGATCAGCCTGGAATTGCGGCAAAGATCTTCCTTCCCATCTCCGATGCGGGCATTCTGGTGGACATGATCATCCAGAACACCCATGACGGCAAACTGACCGACATGACCTTCACCGTGCCGCGCTCCGATTACGACCGGGCCATGGACATTTTGAAGAAAGTGGCGGTGGATATCAGCGCCGAGGCGGTCAGCGGCGACAAGGACATTGCCAAGGTCTCGATCGTCGGCGTGGGCATGCGCAACCATCCCGGCATTGCCTCGACCATGTTCCAGATCCTGGCCAAAGAGGGCGTTAACATGATGATGGTCTCCACCTCGGAGATTAAAGTGTCCTGCATCATCGCCGAGAAATACACCGAACTTGCGGTCCGGGCGCTGCACGACGCTTTTGCCTTGGACAAAGAAAACATGCCGCTTGAAGAAGCAGAGTAACCCCATGACCCGAGTCATCGAACTGTACGACACCACCCTGCGGGACGGTTCCCAGGCCGAGAATTTCAATCTCTCGGTGGACGATAAAATCAAGGTCTGCCGGCAACTCGACCGGATCGGCATTGATTTTATCGAGGGCGGTTGGCCCGGTTCCAACCCGCTGGCGGTCGAATTTTTCAAGCAGATGCAGGGCGTGCAGTTGAAACAGGCCAAGCTGGCCGCCTTTGGCTCGACCCGGCATTTCCAGAAAACGCCCGAGCAGGACGCCAACATCCAGGCCCTGCTGGCCGCCAAAACCCCGGCGGTGACCATCTTCGGCAAGAGCTGGGACATCCACGTGATCGACGCCCTGCGCATCGGACTGGAAGACAACCTGCAGATTATCGAAGACTCGCTGGCCTATCTGCGTCCCCGGGTGCAGCATCTGATTTACGACGCCGAGCATTTTTTCGACGGATTCAAGAACAACCGGGAATACTGCCTAGCCACCCTGGGCAAGGCGATTGCCGGCGGCGCCGAAACCTTGGTGCTGTGCGACACCAACGGCGGCGCCCTGCCGCACGAAATTCCGGCGATCATCGAGCGTGTCCATCAGTATTGCGCCGAGCAGAACAGCACTGTCCGGATCGGCATCCATTCGCACAACGACTCGGAAACCGCGGTGGCCAACGCCCTGATGTGCGTCCACCTTGGCGCCACCCAGATCCAGGGCACGATCAACGGTTTTGGCGAGCGTTGCGGCAACGCCAACCTGACCTCGATCATCCCGGCCCTGATTTTCAAGATGGGCCTGGAGTGCAAGGTCGGCAAACGCATCGACCAGTTGTACACCACCGCACGCATGGTCAACGAACTGGCCAACCTGCCGCACAACCGCTATCAGCCCTATGTCGGCGAATCCGCCTTTGCCCACAAGGGCGGAATCCACGTCAGCGCGGTGCAGCGCAACCCCATGACCTACGAGCACATTGCCCCGGAAAAAGTGGGCAACGCCCGGCGGGTGCTGATTTCCGACCAGTCCGGCAAAGCCAATGTGCTGATGAAAGCGCAAAAATACGGCCTCAACATCGATCAGGACGACCCCTTGATGGCCTCGATCATCACCGAGTTGAAGGAACTGGAAAACCAGGGCTACCAGTACGAGGCGGCCGAGGCCAGCTTTGAGTTGCTGATGCGCAAGGCGCTTGGTCTGCAACGGCAGTTTTTCCAGCTTGAGGCCTTCCGGGTGATGAACCACAAGTACGACATGGGCCAACAACCGATCACCGAAGCCACCATCCGGCTCTATGTCGACGGCGCCGAGGTCCACACCGCGGCCATGGGCGACGGCCCGGTCAACGCCCTGGACCGCGCGTTGCGCAAGGCCCTGACCCGGTTTTACCCCAGCCTGGAAGACATGGAGCTCACCGATTACAAGGTGCGGGTGCTCACCGGCGAATACGGAACCGGCGCCAAGGTGCGGGTGCTGGTGGAGAGCAAGGATCTGGAAGACAGCTGGGGCACGGTCGGTGTCTCGGTCAATATCATTGAGGCCAGCTGGCAGGCCCTGGTGGACAGCATTAACTACAAGCTGATGAAGGATGAAAAGACCGACTCCTGAGCCATACCGCGCCCCGGACGAGGCCGTGCATTCCAAGGACAAGCGTACGCTTGTCCTTTTTCTTTTCGGCTTGCTGGCGCTGGCGCCCCATTTTCTGCCAACGGCAGAGCCAGAACAGGATTATTTCTACGGGCTGCTACCCGAAAAAGCAGGGAGTTCCTGGCAGATTATAAAGTCGCCAAAGGTCCAAGGCAGCGGCGCGTCGACCCAGGTAGACCAGGGGGAATTGGCGAAATGGACCGAAAGCCTGCCGCTTGATCCGCTGCAGGAAATCCCGGAATCTTTTCCTGCGATGCTTTCGCTGTTCCTCAATCAACCCCTGCCGATCAATCGGGCCGACCAGCAGAGTCTGGCCATATTGCCGGGCGTGGGTCCGCATCTGGCCGCCGCCATTGATCGCGAACTGCAGCGGCGGGGAAGGTTGTCCGGTCCCGACGATCTGCTGGCCGTGCCGGGCATTGGGCCGCACAACCTGCAGCGCCTTCTGCCCCTGGTGAGCTTTCAATGACGTCCGAATTTGCGCCGATAACGTCGCCGGTTATCGTCCTGGTGGGGCCAACAGCCATCGGCAAGACCGAGCTGTCGTTGACCATGGCCGCCGAATTTGGCTGCGAGATCATCTCTATGGACTCGATCCAGGTCTATCGTTACATGGATATCGGCGCAGCCAAGGCAACTCCTGAGGAACGGCAGCGGGTCAGGCATCACCTGATCGACATTGTCAACCCGGACGAGCAATATGACGCGGCTCGATTTGTGACCGACGCCCTGGCCGCGATTGCAGCGATTTGCGCCCGAGGCTGCATCCCCTTGATCACCGGCGGCACCGGGCTGTATCTTTCCGCCTTGCTCAACGGGTTATTTGACGAAATTAAAGGAAGCGCTGAGATTCGCGACAGCCTGCGGCAACGGTTGCAGGACGAGGGCAGGGAAGCGCTACATCGGGAATTGAGCCGGATCGATCCGGAAAGCGGGGCGCGGATTCATCTCAACGACACCCAGCGGCTGCTGCGCGGCCTGGAAATCTTCCTGGCCACCGGCGTTCCCTGGTCTGAACATTTGCGGGGGCAGACACGCCATCCGTTATCCAATCGTTTTCCGCACCTGCTGCAGCTTGGCCTCTGCTGTGAGCGCGAGCTACTTTACGAACGGATACAAATGCGTTCTTTTAACATCATGCAAGACGCCTTTCAGGCAGAGGTTGAATTCTTGCTTGCAATGGGGTATGGGAGGCATCTGCCGTCCATGCAGTCCATCGGCTACCGCCACATGGGCAACTGCATTGCCGGCGTTTGGGACAAAGAAACCGCAACCGAGGCCCTGGTTCAAGACACCAGGCGCTACGCCAAGCGCCAGTTGACCTGGTTCCGCCGCCTGGCCAATATCCAGTGGCGGGACATTAGCCAGGCCGACGCAGCCCTTGCCGACGTCGCCCAATTTCTCCACCAAATCCGTTAACGCATCGGCCTGCACCGTGTCCTTGCCCATACAACCCACCTATATTTTTCCCCCTCAGGCCGGCAGTCCGCAGGTCAAACGGTTTGGCGAGATGATTGCCGGAGAGTTCGGCCTTGCGCCGCAACTGGGCGAACTCATGCATCATCGCGGCGTGCAGACCCTTGACGCCGCCCAGGATTTTCTCTATCCGCAGTTATCGATGCTGCCGTCGCCGGCGACCATGAAGGGCATGGCCCAGGCAACGGAGGTCATCCTGGATGCCTGGAAAACGCGGCAAACGATTTTCATCCACGGCGACTACGACGTGGACGGCATCACCGCCACCGCCTTGCTCACCGCTTTTTTCAGGGAAATCGGCATATCCGCAGTTTTTTACATCCCCAATCGGTTGGAAGAGCGCTACGGCCTGTCGGTCAGTTCAATCAACCGGTTGCTGGCGCAGGCGGACGGGGCGAGGGGAGGGGTGCTGATCACCGTGGACTGCGGCGTTTCGGCGGTGCAGGAAGTCGCCTACGCGCGGAGCCAGGGGTTGCGGGTGATTGTCACCGATCACCACGAACCGCAGACCGTGCTTCCCGAGGCCGAGGCCGTGCTCGATCCCAAACAGCGGGACTGCGGTTTCCCTTTTGCCCAATTGTCAGGGGTTGGGGTGGCCTTTTTCCTGGTGATGGCGCTGCGCAAGGCCTTTGCCGAACAGGGCTTGCCAGGGGCCGCAGCGCTCAATCTCAAAAAATATCTCGACCTGACGGCCCTGGGCACGGTGGCCGACGTGGTGCCGCTTGTCGGCGTCAACCGCATCCTGGTTCGCGCCGGATTGGAGGTGCTGTCGGCCCAGAACCGTCTGGGTTTGCGATGTTTGTGCGAATGTTGCAGCCTGGCCGACCGGGAAATCCTGGCCGAAGACATTGCGTACAAGCTCGCGCCGCGGATCAATGCCGCCGGACGTCTGGGCTTTCCCCGCCTGGGGGTTGAGTTGCTGCTGGCCGAGGACCGGGACGGGGCAGGGCAGTTGGCCGCAGAACTGGAGCGGATGAACGCTGAGCGCAAGCAGCTGGAACAGCAGTCGCTTGCAGCGATTGAAGAACAGTGCGCCCAACAAACTACCGCCGGACGTGACGGGTTGGCGGTGTATCAGGCCCAATGCCATCCCGGCGTTCTCGGCATCCTAGCGTCGAGAATTGCGGACCGCTTCAATCGGCCCACCATCATTTTCACCGATGAGCACAAGGGCGACGGCAAGGCGCGCCTGAAAGGCTCGGGACGTTCAGTAGTCGGCGTCCATCTGTTCCAGGTGCTGGAGCAGTGCGCGCCGTTGCTGGAGCAGTTTGGTGGTCACGCCATGGCCGGAGGACTCACCATCGACAAGGCCAGCCTGGAATCGTTCGCCGACCACTTCAATCGTCAGGTGGCGTTGTACAGTGCAGTGTTCACGCAGACGCGCGGCATTGAGATTGACTATTATCTTGCCGATAAATCGTTATTAACTAAAAAATTTGCACGGACCTTGCAAATGTTGCAGCCGTTTGGCGAAGGCAATCTGGAGCCGACCTTTCTTTTGTCCGGAGCCAAGTTGGCGCACCCCATGGGCGTCAACGGGCACCTGCGGTTTCAGCTCCGTGTGAGCGATCAGGAAATGTTCCCGGGCATCGGGTTTCGCCTAGCCAACGACGCGCAGGATTTTCAGGCGCCGCTGGATCTGGTCTTCCATCTGAAACGATCCTGGTTCAGGGGCACGGAGCGTGATCAGGTTCAGGCGCTCCATCTTATACCTCTTTGAATTCACACAGTATAAAATTTAACATAATATATATTATGCGACGTTTGATCCGGCTGTTTTTTGACCGCATCCGTTACAGACACGTCGCAGGCAAGAGTACGTTTTGCGCAGCATCGCATTGAATTAATCGCGGAAACACGCTAAACACCAGACACCTCATCCATGAACATCACTAAGAGCATCTCCATGAATCGCGACATCTATCAGGAACCATTGGTTTCCCGCTACACCAGTCGGGAAATGCAGGAACTTTTTTCCGAGCGTTTTAAATTCACCCACTGGCGCAAATGCTGGGTCGCCCTGGCCGAGGCCCAGCACGAACTCGGCCTTTCCGCCGTGACCGCCGAGATGGTGGCCGAACTCAAGGCCAACACCGAAAACATTGATTACGAGGCCGCAGCCGCCAAAGAACGGGAAATACGTCACGACGTCATGGCCCATGTCTTTGCCTACGGCCAGCAGTGCCCATTGGCCGAGCCCATTATCCACCTTGGCGCCACCTCCCAGTTTGTGGTCTGCAACACTGATTTGCTCATCCAGAAACGCGCCCTGGGCCTGGTTAAAAAATCGCTGCTCAAGGTGATCGCCAATCTGGCGGAGTTTTGCACTCGCTACAAGGATCTGGCCACTCTGGGGTTCACCCATTACCAACCGGCCCAACCCACCACCGTTGGCAAGCGCAACACATTGTATCTTCAAGATTTACTGATGGATCTTGATTACATTGAGCAGTTGGAGGGCCAGATCAAGGCGCGCGGAGCCAAGGGCACCGTCGGCACCCAGGCCACCTTTATCGAGCTGTTTGCCGGCGATCACGCCAAGGTGCGCGAACTTGACCGGTTGGTCTCGGAAAAAATCGGCTTTGATCAGGTGTTTGCGGTGACTGGCCAGACCTATCCGCGCAAACTCGATATGAAAACCTCGGAGACCCTGGCCGGGATTGGCGCATCTGCGCATAAATTTGCCGTTGATCTCCGCCTGCTCTCCAACCTCAAGGTGCAGGAAGAGCCCTTTGAAAGCAAGCAGGTCGGCAGTTCGGCCATGGCCTATAAGCGCAATCCGATGCGTTCGGAACGGATGACCGGGCTGGCAAGAAAACTGATGGGGCTGCCGGCCAATTTTGCGGCCACAGCGGCCAACCAATGGTTTGAGCGCACCCTGGACGACTCGGCCATCCGCCGGATGGACATGGCCCAGGCCTTTCTACTCACCGACGCCATTTTGAAGCTGTACATCAATATCACCAACGATATGGTTGTTTATCCTAAGCAAATCGAACGCCATCTCAAAGAAGAACTGCCGTTCATGGCCACCGAAAAAATTCTGATGGCCTGCGTTGAACGCGGCAAGAGCCGGCAGGAAATGCACGAGGTTATTCGCGAGCACTCGGTGGCCGCCGGGTCTGATGTAAAAAATAAAGGACTGCGCAACAACCTGTTGGATCGATTGGCCGAGGACGAACGCGTGCCTTTTGATTACCAGGAGCTCAACGGCCTGATCGGCGACTATCAGCAGTTTACCGGCCGCGCCGCCATGCAGACGGAAGAATTTCTCCGCGAGCAGGTGGCGCCGGTGCTGGAGAAACACCAGCATCTTTTGGGAGACGTCGACGCCTCCTTGACGGTCTGATGTCCCCTGCCCCCTCTGCTGCGCCGGCTATCGCATTGCCGCGCCTGGTTGAATGGCATCTGCGCATCCGGCCTGAGAAAATCAGCTGGTTGCGCTTTATTTTAGAAGGGTATGACGGGCTGGCCGTTCTTTCCACTGTCTCGGCCAAACAAGGGCTGGTGCGGATGCAAACCCTGGATTGTCGATTTATCGAAACCATGCGTCTGCTTGAGGCCCTGGCCGGCGATCTGACGCTGTTTCCCCGGGACACACCAGGAGAAAACACATGAATTTTGGACTGAATGTCTCTGTGAATCCGTATTTATGAGCAAGAATCTGTACATCAAGACCTTTGGTTGCCAGATGAACGAGCGGGACTCGGAAATCATCGAGCAACTGCTGGCCCAGGATGGCTATGTGCCGACCGACTCCGCCGTCGGCGCGGATGTTGTCCTGATCAACACCTGCAGCATCCGCGAAAAAGCTGAGCAAAAGGTGTTCAGCCTGTTGGGACAACTGCGCGAGGAAAAAGCCAGCAATCCGAATCTGCTGATTGGGGTCACCGGCTGCGTTGCCCAGCAGGAGGGCGAACATATCCGGGAGCGGATGCCCCATGTCGACCTGATCGTCGGCACCCAGCAGATCTATCGGCTGCCGGAGATGCTCGACCGTTTGACCCAGCGGGTGAGCGCCAGGGAAATCGCCACCGATCTGGAGGCCTCCTTTGCTATTCCCCCTTTTCAGAAACTGTTGATCAATGCGACGCCCTCCCCTGCCCCGCATGGTTTTCGACGTTTTGTCACCATTATGCAGGGCTGCAACAACTACTGCAGCTATTGCGTGGTTCCCGGCACCCGGGGCCGCGAAATCAGCCGGCCGGTGGCGGACATTGTCGAGGAGGTGGAAATCCTTGCCAGTCAAGGAGTCAAGGAAATCACCCTCTTGGGACAGAACGTCAATTCCTACGGACTGACCAACAAGGTGGCGGAGACCGAGGTCGGTTTTGCCCAATTGCTGCGTCAGGTGGCCGCAATCAAAGGGTTGCGTCGACTGCGGTTCACCACCTCGCACCCCAAGGACCTCTCTGAGCCCCTGATGCGCTGCTTTGCCGAGATCGACATCCTTTGCCCGCATTTCCACCTGCCGGTTCAGTCCGGCTCGAATGCGGTGCTGGAACGGATGCACCGGAAATACACGGTGGAAAGTTATCTCGACAAAGTGACCAAACTGCGCCAATTGCAACCCGACATCGCCCTGGCCACCGACATAATCGTCGGTTTTCCCGGCGAAACCGAAGTGGATTTCCAGGCCACCCTGGATTTGCTTCACACAGTTCGTTTCCATGGCTCCTTTTCCTTCAAGTATTCGGATCGTCCCCACACCCGGTCTGCGGAGTTCACCGACAAGATTCCGGAAGAGGTCAAAAGCAGGCGCTTGCAGGAATATCAAACGCTGCAGGACGAGATCTCTTTAGAACGAAACTCCGAATCCATGGGCCGTGAAGTTGAGGTTATGGTTGAGAGCGGCGACCATGCAGCGTACCGGGGGCGAACCCCGATCAACCAGGTGGTGCATTTTGCCGCCGACGGTCAGTCCTTTGCTCCCGGCGATCTGGCCAGGGTGGTGATCGACCAGGCCGGCAAACATTCCCTCAAGGGCCGGCTACGCAGCGAACCTTAACAATGGCTCTCAAATCATCGAATAAACGTTATGATTGATCTGCATACCCATACTTTTTTCAGCGACGGCGCCCTGGTGCCGTCCGAGCATGTCCGTCGGGTTGAACACCTGGGCTACGCGGCCATTGCCATTACCGACCATGCCGACTCCTCCAATATTCATATCCTGATTCCCAACTTGATCAAGGCGGCCCGCGATTTGAACCCGGTCAACACCACCCAGTTGATCGTTGGCGTGGAACTGACCCATGTCCCCCCTGCCCTGATTGGCCCGTTGGCGGCGCAATCGCGGGCCTTGGGCGCTCAGTTGATTGTGGTTCACGGCGAGACCCCGGTGGAACCGGTGCTGCCCGGAACCAATCGCGCCGCCCTGGACGCCGATGTTGATCTGCTCGCCCATCCCGGTTTCATCACCGAGGAAGAGGCTGTCCTGGCGGCAAAAAAAGGGATTCTCCTGGAACTCTCTGGCCGCAAGGGCCACAGTCTCACCAATGGGCACGTCGTTCGGATGGCGGAAAAAACCGGGGCATCGCTGGCTATTAACGCCGACGCCCACGCGCCCGGTGATTTTCTCACTGCGGAGATGGCGGAAAAGGTCGGCCTGGGCGCGGGCCTGAGCGCGGAGCAATACCTGCAAGTTCGTCGCAACATGGCGGAATTGGTTGCACGACTCAAACCACTTGCTTAATCTTTTATTTTTTGACGCCCGCCTCCATGCACTATCAAGGAACCATCTACCGGCCGCCCAGCGAGGCCAACAGCATCCTGTTGCAGGCGACCACCGGCTGCTCCCACAATAAATGCACCTTTTGCGGCATGTACAAGGGCCAGCGTTTTTCAATCAAGTCCGACGAGGTCATCTTTGCCGACATTGATTATGCCGCCGAGCATTTTCCCTATGCCCGCCGGTTGTTTCTCTGCGACGGCGATGCCCTGATCATTCCTCAGAAACGGCTGCTTGCCATTCTCCAGCGGATTGAAAACCGACTGCCGCAGATCACCCGAGTGGGCATATACGCCAACAGCAAATGTCTGCAACTCAAAACCGTTGAGGAATTGCGGGAATTGCGCCGACACGGACTGGGCATCGCCTACATGGGGCTGGAGAGCGGCGACGACCCCACCCTGGCCTGGATGCGCAAAGGCGCCACAGCCGAACAGATGATTGCCATGGGCCAAAAGGCCAAGGCTGCAGGCATCCCCTTGTCGATCACGGTGCTGCTGGGCATTGCCGGACCGGAGCGTTCGACCGTCCATGCCGCTGAAACCGGGCGGGTGTTGAGCGCTATTGACCCTGATTTCGTGGGGGCGCTCAGCCTGATGCTGGAACCGGGAACCGCGCTCCACGCCGAACTCCAAGCGGGCCGATTTGTCCTGCCGGAACCGTTGGATATCTTGCGGGAACTGCGCGCCATGATCGCCGCCACCAACCTCAGCAACGGCCTCTTCCACGCTAATCACGCCTCCAATTACCTTCCCATCCGGGCAAAATTGCCCGAAGACAAAGCGCAGACCCTGGCCTTGCTTGATCAGGCCTTAGCCGGCGCCTTGGCGCTCAAGCCCGAATTTCTGCGGGCACTGTAAAACCGGGTTGCCAACCTGGGCCGGTCTCGGAGCATTCCAAACTGGCCGCCTTTTTTTTCACAACGACATTCAAACGAATCCTCGCCGCCAGGAACAGAGGTTCCTGCTTCCCTTAATATTTTTCCTGAGGTCAGCTACTGTGCACAACGATGGCGACGTAACCATTGCGGTGGTGAACACCGACTATATTGAATTGGACAAGCTGCTTAAACGCGAAAATCTTGCCGCCAGCGGCGGCGAGGCCCGGTACCTGATCAGTCAGGGGTTGGTGCAGGTGAACGGCGTGGTGGAAACCAGAAAACGAAAAAAGCTTTATACAGGCGATGTGGCGACGTACAACGGGGTGGCGATACGGGTGGCGGTTCAGCTCTCCTCTGCCGACGACGGCTTGGCAGAGGAGAGCTGAGCAACGCGGACAGCGCTTAGAGGGTCAGTTTGTGCTGCGCCTCTAGGTAGCGGCTTTGGGTTTTTTCAAGAATTTCAGCCGGCAGCGGCGGCGGCGGCGGCTGTTTGTTCCAGTCGAGCGAAGAGAGGTAGTCGCGCAGGAACTGCTTGTCGAAACTCGGCTGTCCCTGGCCCGGAGTGTACTGATCCAGCGGCCAGAACCGGGAGGAGTCCGGGGTCAGCACCTCATCCACCAGCAACAGGGTATTATCGTTGTCCATCCCCATTTCAAACTTGGTGTCGGCGATGATGATGCCTTTGGTGCGGGCGTAATCGGCGGCCTGTTGATAGAGCCGGACGCTGACCTTGGCCATGGCGTCGGTGAGTTCAGCGCCCACCAGCTCGCGCATCCGCTCAACCGAAATGTTTTCGTCGTGCAGCCCCAGATCCGCTTTGGTGGACGGGGTGAACAGCGGTTGGGGGAACTTGTCGGACTCACGCATGCCCGCAGGCAGGGCAAACCCGCAGACCGTGGTGTTTTTTTGGTACGCGCTCCAAAATGAACCAGAGAGATACCCGCGGACGATGCACTCAATCGGCACCACCTTGGTCCGCTTGACCAGCATGGACCGACCTTCCAACTGATCACGATACTGACGGCACACCTCGGGAAACTGGTCGACCTCGGCGCTGATCAGGTGATTGGGGACAATGTCGCCCAGCAATTTAAACCAGAACAGGGAAATCTGGGTCAGCACCTTGCCCTTGCCGGGGATAGGGTCGGCCATGACCACATCGTAGGCGGAAATCCGATCGGTGGCCACCATCAGCAGTTTATCTTCATGGCCCGGAATTTCGTACATATCCCGGACCTTGCCGCGATGCAGCAGGTGCAGATCCGGACAATTGGTGGCGATTACAGCCTCACTCATTTTTCACTCCTCAAACATAAGAATTCAAGACAACAGCGTTTACGGATATTGTTGTCGTTTTGCCCTGAAAAAGCAACCGCCTTTCCAGGTGCGGTTCTCGTCCTTGACAACTTCTTTCAGCGCCTTACTTTTCCCATCATCACAAACCATTGACCCCACAAGGAGGTGCAGCATGGCATTCATACGATTTGCAGATCGACCGGCCTTCCGCAATCCCTGGGCCGAATTTGAACGGATTCGTCAGGGGCTCGACGAGCTTTCCCGCTCCTACGTCGACAAGGGCAAGGTCCAAAGCCGGGCCAACGTCTACCCGGCGCTCAACATTTATGAAGAAGCCGACCGGGTGATCGTGACGGCGGAATTGCCCGGGGTCAAGGCCGAAGACCTGGAACTGTCCATAGAGGGCGAAACCCTGACCCTCCAGGGCAAGCGCGACAGCCGCCTCAGCGAAGCCGGCGTGTCGTACCATCGCCGTGAAATCGAATCCGGCAGTTTCAGCCGGGCTGTGGCCCTGCCGATCAAGGTCGATTCCGAGCATGTCGGCGCAAAGCTCAACAACGGCATCCTCACCATCACCCTGATGAAGGCTTCCGAACTCACTCCCCGTCAGATCAAAGTCACCGCCGAATAGGAGGGAACAAGATGACTGAGCAGGAACTGAAAATCCAGGAGAAAAAAACCGCGCCGCCAAACGGTGAAACCACCAAAACCGAAACCTACTTTGCCCCGCATGTCGACATCTTTGAAACCGAAAAAGACGTGACCGTGATTGCCGACATGCCCGGCGTGAGTCCCGAGGGCATTGACCTTTCCCTGGAAGACAACATTTTGACCATTCAAGGACATCGCCCGCCGCAACAACAGGCAGGCCGGCTCATTTTGGAGGAATACGAAAGCGGTCAGTACATGCGGCGGTTTACGGTGGCGGAAACCATTGATCAGGACAACATCGAGGCCTCCCTAGCCGACGGCGTGCTCAAGGTGCGGCTGCCCAAGGTCGGGCCGGCGCAACCCAAAAAAATCGAAGTCAAGATCGGCTAGATCGCCTTCACCTCATTGTTTCCTGAGGTCGGCCTCCGGACGTTGTTTTCAATTCAGGGCAGGCGGAATTGGCGTAATCGACCAGTTCCGCCACCAGCGATCCCACCACAATTTTAGAGTGAATCTCCACCGGAACCCGGCACCGATCATCGGTCAGCCAGAGGATGGTGTCGCCGCTCTTGTCGTACAAACCCTTAAAGTGCATCTTAGGTTGCACTTTAAGGGTTTGCTTGTCGCCAAACACCGTTGCCCGTTTTTCCCGTTCGATCACCGAAACCCGCACTTCATGGCGTTTTTTATCGGCAAAGGTGGGCACCACAATCTCCTCGCCTACCCTGAACGCCAGCGCCCTGGTGATGATAAACGAGGCAAATTCGTTGTACGCTTGACCGGCCAAGGCAAAGGTCTGCGGTTGTTCCTTGTTTTTCTGATACCGCACCACCCGCGCCTGCTGATCAAACAAGGTCAGTCGGGTGGTTTCCCGGCCATAGCCTTCCTTTTGCTCGACTTCGTAACGGTAGGGCAATTTCATCGGGCCGCCGACCAGACAGCGGAAGGCGTCGTCCACCGGATAGAACACCGCCAGCGGTCCATAATCCTTAACTTTGGCGGCGATGACGTAGGCGTCTGGCTGCGATTTTTCCGGGCGAATGCTCAGATAAATGTCGCCAATCTTGACGCCGCCGCTCCAGGAAACTGCGTAGTGCATGGTTTCGTCGCCGGAAAAGACGGCGGCCAAAGTGGCCGCATGCACCTGGGCGGCCTGGAGTTCACTGACAGCGCCGGCGTCGGATTGCGCGGTTGCACTGCCGGCGCACAGCAGACAACACGACAGGACTGCGAGCCTGGAGCGGAGCGTTTTCATCTCAGGAGGCCGTTGCCAACGCCAGCCAGGTGGCGCAAAAAAGCGTCAGGGCAATCAATCCGTTCATGGAAAAAAAGGATTGGCGAATGCGGGAGAGATCCTTGGGGGTGACGATGAGATGCTGGTAAAACAGAGCTGCGCCGGTGACGGCAAGTCCGGCGTAATACCAGAGGTTAAGCCCCTGTTGGAGCCCGGTCAGGGTGAAGAGGACAAAGGCCAAGACGTGAAAAAACACGGCAATGCGAAAACCGTTGCGGCGGCCAAAGATCGCCGGCATTGAATAGAGCCCGGCTTCCCGGTCGAAATCGGCGTCAAGGCAGGCGTAGATGCAGTCAAAACCAGCCACCCAGAAAAGAACGCCCAACGACAGCACCCATGGGTAGCCGTCAAGGCTTGCGGCTGCGGCCACCCAGCCGCCCAGCGGCGAAAAGGCCAGCGCCACTCCGAGCACCACATGGCAAAGCCAGGTGAAACGTTTGGTCAGGGAATAGAACAGCGTCAGTGTTAAGGCGGCCGGAGCGATCTTCAGCGCCAGCGGATTGAGCATGTAACAGGCGAAAAAAAAGAGCGCGCTGGCCGACAGCACCATGCCCCAGGAGGCCAACAGCGTCACCTCGCCGGCGGGCAGGGCGCGTCCGGCGGTGCGCGGGTTGGCGGCGTCAAAGCGCAGGTCCGCGATGCGGTTAAATCCCATGGCGCTGGTCCGTGCCCCCACCATGGCCAGAATCACCCAGAAAAACACCGACAGATTTGGCGCGCCCCGCTGGGCAAGAAAAGCGCCCATCAGGGCAAAGGGCATGGCAAAGACCGTGTGCTTGAATTTGATCATCTCAAGCAGGATAGCGATTTTTTTCCACATAGTCAAAATCCCTGCCACCGTTTAATGGACCCGGCGGGCACGGCCACGCCGAGAAGATCGCAGATCCGGGCGGCAAAGTGCAGGGCCATCTCGTCCATATCCTTGGGGCGATTGTAAAATGAGGGCATCGGCGGACAAAGAATGGCGCCGGCCTCGTGGGCGGTCAGCATGTTGTTGAGATGGGTGCGATTAAGCGGCGTTTCCCGGACGGCAAGCAGCAAGGGACGTCGTTCCTTGAGGGTGACGTCGGCGCAGCGGTGCACCAGGTTGCCGCAATAGCCGCCGGCAATCGCGGCCAGGCTGCCCATGGTGCAGGGTAGCACCACCATGGCGTCGTAGGGGGCGGAACCCGAGGCCGGCGGCGCGGTGAAATCGTCGGACGCAAACCAACGGGTCACCTGCGGCAATTGCTCCGGGTCAAGCCCCAATTCAAAACGCAGCACTTTGCGGCCCGAATCTGACGCGATGCCGTGCACCTCAATGTTTTGCGCCGCCAGCAATTGCAGCAGGGCCGGGACATAGAGCATGCCGGTGGCGCCGGTGATTCCCAGGATGAGGCGCTGACAATCGGCCATGTTACGCCTTGACTCCGATGTAGATGGACACAATGCCAAAGGTCAAGGGGATGCGCTGCACGGAGGCAAAACCAGCTTCGCGCATCAAGGCCAACAATTCTTCCGGCTCGTAAAAGGCGGCAATCGAAGAGGCGAGGTATTGGTAGGCTTCCTTGTCGCCGGAAATGAGCCCGGCAACTGCCGGCAAAACCCGATTCAGATAAAAACTGTAAATCGGCTTGATGATCGGATTGGTCGGCCGGGAAAATTCAAGAATCAGCAATTTGCCGGAGGGCTTGAGGATGCGGTGCATCTCCTGCAAACCCTGCAGGGTGCGGGACAGGTTGCGCACCCCAAAAGCCACGGTGCAGCCCCAGAAGCTGCTGGTCGGCGCTGGAATGATTTCGCCGTCGCCGCAGACCGGAAAGATGCGGGGTTTGCGATGATCGGCGGGCAGCGCTTTGGCTCCAGCCCGCAACATGTCTTCGCAAAAATCAACGGACAGCACCCGGCGATTGGCCGCCTGCCGGGTCAACTCCAAGGACAGGGGCAAGGTGCCGGCGCAGAGATCAAGCACCCAGCCGTCGGGGAATTTCTTCAGCAGACGGGTGGTCCGCCAGCGCCAATAACGATCAATCTGCAGGGAAAGCAGTGAGTTAAGCAGATCGTAGCGTCCGCTGATCGAAGAAAATTTCTCTTTAACAAATTTTTTTTTGTCGTCGGGAAGCGTGATGTTTTCCATGAATATTTGCGAACAACAGCCTGATAAATTGGTTATAAACGGAGTTATATAAAAATTTTCAATGGCAGGGCCGCCGGCGAAGCCTCGCCTCGATCCACCAGATATTGAAAGAAACGCTCTAGGGCCTTAATTTTGATCGGCGAAAGATCGTGTTCAATGCCCATGAGATAACGGGAGCAGGTTTCGCAGTCCATGGGAATGCGGCGGGCCACCCGGTCGCAGATCTCGGCCATGCGTCGAGCGCCCTGTTCGCGACAATCAACCAGAGTCTGCCTGATCGCTCTGGCCGTTTCGGCATGCTCGGCAAGAAAGGCCTCGCGGACTATGCATACCGAAAAAACAAAGGGAAGTCCGGTGGATGCGTGCCAAATCTCACCTAAATCCAACTGCACCGGATACTGCTTGCGGGCGTTGAGCCGCAGGGCGTCGTCGCCAATGGCCAGCACGGCGCGCGCCCCATCGGATTGCCCCTGTTCGCCGCAGACGTCGCCCACCGTATACCGGGGCTGCACATGATAGAACTCTTCGAGGATGATTTTCACCAACCGAATCGAGGTGTCCGATTGGCCGGTCAGCATAACCAACTCACCGTCCAGGGCCTCTGGCGGCAAATAGGAAAAAAGGAACACGCTGCCCACGGGACCGGTGGCGCTGATCGAAAGATCGGCCAGAATCTGATAGCTCTCGGGCTTCACGGCATAGGCGTAGGAAGAGACGAAACCCATGTCGATGCGGTTCTCAACCAGCAAATTGTTCAGTTGGCTGGGTTGGCCCTCGACGATCTCCCAGTCGGCCGGCAAGACGCACTCTTTCCACACCTCGTAGATCGGAGCCGTATTAATGTAGTTGACCATGCCGATGCGGGCCATAGCGTGTCTCCTCTGTTCAGTGTTCGGCGCGGGTGGGGTGGATGGCGGCGCCGGCGGAAATTAAATGACCATAAACCTGCGCGACAGTGCGTGTCGCCGCAGGCAGCGGAACAATCAGCACATCGGCGTCCTTGCCCGGCTCCAGCGCGCCAAGACAATCTCCCAATCCCAAAGCCTCGGCGCCGCCCCGGGTGGCCATGGCAAAAATAGCGGCAGGGTCAATGTCCGGCTGATCTTCGGCCAGCAGTTGCATTTCCCGCCACAGGGAGAGTTCGGGGTTGCTGGCCAGGCTGTCTGTGCCCAGGGCCGGAAGGATGCGGTGTTCTAAATACTGGCGGACCGGGGCCGCGCCGACGCGCAAGAAACGGTTGCTGCCCGGACACAGGCAGATTTTGGCACCCTCGTCGGCCGCAATCCTGATTTCCTCGGGAGAGACATGGACAGCGTGAACACAGAGCGTGCCGGCGTCGAGCACCCCCAGATCATACAGGTAGTTGATTGAGCCGCCGCTACCCCGGGGGACAAAGGCACCGTCCCAGAAACCACGGGTGCGGACAAAATCAACCATCGCTCCCCTGCCCTCCCGGATCATTTCGCCTTCGGCAGCTGATTCAGCGGTGTGAATGGGAAACATGTGCCCCAAGGAAGCGGCTCGCGCCTTCAACTGTTGCAACAAGCGGCCATGGGTGGAGTACGGGGCGTGGCCGGAGCAGAGAACGCTTTCAGGTTCCTGCTCCAGGCGATTGAGATTTTTATCGAGCGTGAACGCCGCCAGGCCCAGATATTCCTTAAACGGGAACAAACGTCCTGGAAAGGCGCCGGCCAGATTGCGGCCCATGGGGGTGTTGCCGATGTCGGCCAGAGCGCTGACGCCACTCGCATACTGTTGCGCCGCCACTCGCTCTGCCGCCCGTTGCGCCTGATCTCCTGTTGCGCCGAGACTGTCGCGGAGTTGCAGCAATTGGCTGATCCAACCGGTGAAGCTCGTCTGCAGGGGGACGGCGGCAAGTGCGGCCAGATGCGACAACTCAAGATGGATGTGGGCATTGATCAGGGCCGGAGTCAGAGCGGCTGCGGGATGATGGATGTGCTTGGCCAGAGGGAATTGCTGCTGCAACCGCGGCAGAACGTCAACCGCGACAATCCGCCCCTGGGCAACCGCCACGCCGCCGTCCGCAATCATCGGACGGCTGACCGGAACGACCCAGGGCGCGCTGTGGATGCATATCAGCTCCGCAGACATCAGACCGGGGTGTAGTCCATCAACCGCTGTTGCGGCTGAAATCCGGCGTCGCTGACCAGTCGTCTGATTTCTTGCTCCGAGAGCCGAAAATTGACGCCTGCGGCGGCCACCACGTTTTCTTCAATCATGGTGGATCCGAAATCGTTGGCGCCAAAAAAAAGCGACAGTTGCGCAATTTTGGGCCCTTGAGTAACCCAAGAGGCCTGGATGTTGCGCACGTTGTCCAGAAAGAGACGACTGAGCGCCAGCATGCGCAGGTAGCTGATTGCGGTCGTTTTTTCAATGGTGCGCGCTGCAGCCAGCGGCGTGTGATCGGGTTGGAACGGCCACGGGATGAAGGCGGTAAACCCGCCGGTTCGATCCTGGAGATCGCGCACCCGCTGCAAATGCTCCAGCCGTTCCTCCAGGGTCTCGATGTGGCCAAACATCATGGTGGCGGTGGTGCGCAGGCCCAGGCAATGGGCCTCCTCCATGATCGCAATCCACTGATCGGCGCTGCATTTTTTGGGCGCCGTTTCTTCCCGCACCCGGTCGCAGAGAATTTCCGCGCCGCCGCCGGGGATAGAATCAAGGCCGGCGGCAATCAATCGTTTGAGCACCTTGGTCACCGGCAAACCGGACAGTTGGGAAAAATGATGGATTTCTGGGGGTGAAAAACCGTGGATATGGATGCCGGTTGTTTTCATGAACCGGAGCATCTCTTCGTAAAACTCGAGTGGCTTGTCCGGGTGCAACCCGCCTTGCAGCAAAATTTGCGTGCCGCCGAGGGCCTGGGTTTCACGAATTTTTTCAGCCAGTTCCTCTCGGGTCAGCACCTGGCCGGCAGGATCCTCCGGGGCTTTGAAAAAGGCGCAGAATTTACAGGCGGAGATGCAGATGTCGGTGTAATTGATGTTGCGGTCAACAACGTAGGTCACCACCGGTTCCGGATGGAGCCGCTGGCGCACCGCACCGGCCAAAAAGCCCAACTGATGCAAACTTGCCTCGCGCGCCAGACGGAGAAAATCGCTGCCGTCAATCCGCTCCCCAGCCTCGATTTTTGCAATGATTCCTTGCATGGCGTGCGCTCAGAAGGTGGCCAGGACGTTGTAGAGGGTGTCGCGCTGCACCGGTTGGCGGCCAGCCTCCTGGATTAGACGGATCAGGGTTTTATGGCCAAGCGCCTGTTCGGTTTCCGCACCGGCCATGTGAGTAATCACCTCTTCCTTGACCGTGCCGTCCATGTCGTCGGCTCCAAAGGCCAGCGCCACCTGGGCCAGTTTGGGGCCAATCATCACCCAATAGGCCTTGATGTGCGGGAAATTGTCGAGCATTAGTCGGCTGACCGCAATATTTTTCAGATCATTGACGCCGGTGGTGTTGGAGTGCTCCGCCATCTCAGTGTTTTTAGGATGAAACGCCAGAGGGATAAAGGCCAGGAAACCGCCGGTGGCGTCCTGAGTGCGACGCAGGGCGTCCAGATGCTCCAATCGTTCGTCAACGGTCTCAATGTGGCCGTAGAGCATGGTGGCGTTGGTGCGCAGCCCCAGTTTATGAGCAAATTTGGCCACTTCTAGCCAGCCCTCGCCGGAAAGCTTCCGCTCACAGGTCAACTGGCGGATGCGCGGGCTGAACACCTCGGCACCGCCGCCGGGCAGCGACCCCAGACCAGCGGCCATCAGTTCGCGCAAGGTCTGCTCAACCGATTTGCCGGCCAGCTGGGCCAGGTGATGAATCTCCACACAGGTAAACGCCTGGATGTGAACCTCGGGCCTCACTTCCTTAATGCCGCGCAACAGGTCGAGATAATAGGAAAACGGCAAATCAGGATGGATGCCGCCGACCATGTGAATCTCATTGATCGGTTCGTCGAGCCGTTGTCTGACCTTGTCCTTGACCTCGTCAACACTCATCTCATAGGCAAGCGCATGTCCTTTTTCCCGGCCAAAAGCGCAGAATTTGCAGAGATTGGTGCAAACGTTGGAATAGTTGATATGCTGATTGTAAATGAAAAAAGCTTGGTTGCCGTTCTTGCGTTCCCGGACAATATCGGCAAGGGCGCCAAGGGCGAGAATATTGGGGTGCTGGTAGAGATGCCGCCCATCCTCCAGGGAAAGGCGCTCGCCGTTTCGGACCTTGGCTAAAATCCGGCCAAGGCCAGCTTGCTCGATGTATGCATCCATATTGCTTCCAGCATGCTCCAATGTGAAAAAAAGAAGCCCCTCGTATGCAAGGGGCTTTTGTCCATGGGATGGGCGAGGGGGGTTAATCAAGGAAAAAACGGAGTTTTTCCCGGCGGCTCGAGTGCCGCAACCGATTTAAGGCCTTTTTCTCGATTTGACGAATACGTTCCCGCGACACGTTGAACCGTTTGCCAATCTCTTCCAGCGTGTATTCCGCTTTTTCGCCAATGCCAAAACGCAGCCGGATAATTTTTTCCTCGCGATCCGTCAAGGTCGACAGCACCTCAGTCACCCGATGGGCCAGTTCCCGGTTCTGAACGGCGTCGTAGGGCGACTCCGATTCCTGATTTTCAAGAAAATCCCCCAAGGTGGAGTCGTCGTCCCCCACCGGAGTTTCCAGGGAAATCGGTTCGCGTGAAGCCTCCAGGATCGCCAGGATCTTATCCATGGGCAGATCGGTCATCTTGGAGATTTCAACCGGGGTCGGTTCGCGCCCCAACTCCTTGAGCAGGGAGTAAAAGGCTTTGAAGAATTGGCTGCGCAACTCGAGAAAATGCACCGGCAGACGAATAGTCCGGGTTTTGTCGAGAATGGCTCTGGTAATGGCCTGCCGAATCCACCACGAGGCGTAGGTCGAGAATTTATTGCCTTTTTTGTAGTCAAAACGGAAAACAGCCCGCATCAGGCCAAGGTTGCCTTCCTGGATCAGGTCGGCCAACGTCAGCCCCTGGTGCATGTAGCGTTTGGCGATGGAGACCACAAGCCTGAGATTAGCCCGGATCATGGAATCCTTGGCAAAATCAATGGAGCGATGGTAGGCTTCGATTTTGGTCGTCAGCTCAAAAAGTTCACGCTTATCCGGGTAGTTACGATGGGCAATGCTGGCGCAATGCCGCATGTAGTTGAGTTGCTGTTTTTTGGGCTTCAGGGTCGGGTCGCGACGTTGCCAAAGATCAATGCGATCAACCAGCATCTTGATTTCGGTGACCCCGGAGGTGTCCAGGCGGATCGCCTCAATAATGGCGTCAAATCCCTCGCGGATGGTCTTCGAGTATTTGGCCTCTTCCTCTGGGGTCAGCAGATCAAACTGTCCCATCTCCCTGAGATAGGTGGTGGTGGTTTCCTCGGACTCATGCTCTTCGCTGTCCGGCAAACTGTCGGCAGAGCCGTCGTCCTCACCGTTTTTCTTGCCGGTCCATTCTTCGCCGGACAGAGTTTTTCTTTTTCCTGATTCTTCTTGGGTGACAATCTCAATATTATTTTCCCCAAGAAAATCAAAGAGTTCTTCAATTGCCCCCGGATCTTTCACCTGTTCGGGAAGCAATTCGTTGAGATGTTGAAATGTGATGCATCCCTCATCCTTTCCGGCCTCAAGAAGGTCATTTTTTATACCAGCAAGCACCTGCCTTCTCCTTTATTCTGTGCATAAACGCACAAAGTGATTTTATGGGCAAAACAATACTATAGTCTAATCTCTCAAAGGAAAAAAGCAATCAAAGAGTGTGATTCATGCGAAAAAAGCGTATATAAGGGTGAGATGGGTGGAAAATTGTTGCATGAAAGCGAGTAAGCATCGCGCCTCAGAGGGAGTTGATTACAATGGACAATGCTACATCGGTAAACATTCTCCGGCAAAGATCAAGCGGAATTTTGCTTCCGGTTTTCTCCCTGCCAGGACCCTTTGGCATTGGCGACATCGGGCTCTCGGCGCGCAATTTTATCGATTTTTTGCAAAAGAGTCGGCAGAGCAGCTGGCAGATTCTGCCCTTGGGGCCTATCAGCCCGATGTTCGGCAACTCTCCCTACATGAGTTATTCCGCCTTTGCCGGCAATCCGTTGCTGATCAGCGTGGAAGATTTGGTCGAGCAGGGGTTGGTTGGCCAACAGGACCTTGCCAACCTCGGTTTTTCCGAATACCAGGTTGACTATCAGCGGGCAGCCGGATTTAAAAACAACCTGCTTCAAGCAGCCTGTCGACGTTTTGGGGCCACCCCCGACAACAGGGACTTGCTTGACGAGTTTGCCTGCGCTCATCCCTGGGTTGGAGAGTATGCGCTCTTTCTGGCCCTCAAGGAACACTATCAAGGCCTCCCCTGGTATGACTGGCCGCCTGCGCTCCGGAACAGGCAAACGCCTGCTTTGCGAGACGCCGGCAAACAATTGGGCGAAAAAATCACCTGCCGCGTCTTCGAGCAATTTGTGTTTTTCAGTCAATGGCGACGCCTGCGCGCCTACGCAAGCGATCACGGCGTCCGAATGATCGGCGATCTGCCGATCTATATCGCTCTCGACAGCGCCGACGCCTGGATCAACCAAGCAATTTTTCAATTGGACCCGGCAAGTAGCCAGCCCACCCACGTGGCCGGCGTGCCGCCTGATTATTTCAGCGTTACCGGGCAGCGTTGGGGCAATCCGCTGTATCGCTGGGACGCGACCGATCCGTGCGTGCGCAACCAATTGTGGGATTGGTGGGAGCAACGGTTGCGACTCAATTTTTCGCTGGTCGACACCTTGCGACTCGATCACTTTCGCGGTTTTGCATCTTACTGGGCTGTTCCGGCGGACGAAGCAACTGCCATCAACGGTCAATGGCGGCCCGGCCCAGGACAACCGTTTTTTGCGGAGATGGAACAGCGCCTGGGCGGCATGAGCATCATCGCCGAGGATCTCGGCATCATTACGCCCGAGGTTGACGAACTCCGGCGCAACCTCGGTTATCCGGGCATGAACATATTGCTGTTTGCCTTTGACGGCGATGCAACAAATAGTTATCTCCCTTACAATATTGAGAAAGACAGCGTTGTGTATACCGGAACCCACGACAACGACACCGCAGTGGGCTGGTACCTCAGTCCCGAAGTTGATCCGGCGGCCAAACGACGCGCCAAGCGCTTTGCCAATCGTCAGGACGACGAGGCCGGCGTGTTTCACCAGGACATGATCCATCTCGCCTTGTCTTCGGCCTCGAATCTGGCCATTTTGCCCATGCAGGACGTCCTTGGCTTTGGCAACGACTGCCGTATGAACACGCCGGGAACCGTTGCCAACAACTGGCAATGGCGGTGCGCCGAGCGATTTGTCAACACGGGCGTGGCCGAGTGGTTGGCCGATCTCACGGCCCTGTTTGGCCGTATCCCGTCTGGGGGCGAAAAGCCGACCGAAGAGCTGGCATGCTCTCTTGACAACGAGGGCTGATTGACCGACGTTTCCCTGAGCCTTTTGCTTAACTGAAAATCAGCACAATCGTCTCGTTGTTCACCGCAATCCGTAGCCGGCCGCCATGGTTGCGCCCGTATACTTCCCATCCCGGCTCGCCTTTGATCTCGCAGTGCAGACATTGAGGCGAATGCACGTTGCGCAGACTGTCGTTCCACGCCACCAGCGTGGTTTCCTCGTTGCCCCGCCGGGCGATCAATTCGCCGATCTGCCGAGCCAGGAGCAAATCCACTTCATCGCCGGCAATCTGCACGGCAATTTCCTTTAAGCCTGAGGATGTTGTCATGATCGCCTTTTTCTCTTGCTCCTGTCTTTTGAATGAGAATCTTTCTTCCTGTTTGCTCTTGCCTTGTCGCTTCGGTATACTGGCCTTGACGCAAGCGCAGATCATGCGCACACCTGGGAGGCCCAGCCGCCCGTAATTCACCAAGGAGGACTGCCGTGAACAAAAAAAAATTGCCGCTGCTCCCGCTTTGCCTGATGCTTGGCCTGTTGGCCGGCGGTTGCGCAGGACCCAAAGACGCCGAGGTCGCCAAGGAGCCTGCCGTCCAGCAGGAGACGCAGAAGTCTGAACAGCTTGTCTATGAAGGCGAGGTGGCCGGCGTCTCGGAACGGGCCAAAACGCTTTCCATCACCGTTGGCAAGGGTGACCAGGCTAAGGTGATGATGGTCAAGTTTGACGAAAAGACCAAAGGCGTCAACCAGGCCGCCAAAGGGCGACCGGTTAAAATCACCTATGAAATGCGCGGCGTGGAAGCCTTCGCGACGGACGTGCAGTTGAAATTGGCCAAATTGCCTCCTGGCGTTACAGAAATTAAAACGGCTGAGCTGCAAAAGTTGATCAATGCCAACACCCCGATGTTTTTGGTCGACTCCCGGCCGCCGGCCCGATACGACCAGGCGCATCTGCCGGGCGCCCATTCCATTCCCCTGCCCATGCTGGAAAAAAAACAGGCCGCTGTGCTGCCTAAAGACAAGAACCTCATGCTGGTCTTTTATTGCGGCGGCATAACCTGCCCCTTGTCGCCGTCCTCGGCCGCCATCGCTCAAAAACTCGGCTACACCAATGTTCACGTCTACAATGAAGGCGAACCGGTTTGGTCCAAAGCTAATCTCCCCACCTATTCCACCGCTGAGTTTATCAAAAACGGCAATGTCGTGCTCATTGACATCCGGCCAAGCGAAAAGGCCATCGCTGGAAGGATAAAAGGGGCCTACAGCGTGCCCTACGAGACGCTGAAGGATGAGCTTGACGACGTGCCCCGCAACGCCCCCATTGTCCTGTACGGCGACAAGGAAGTTCTGGACGCCGTGGTGGCGGTGCGCAACGAAGAGTTCAACTTTGTTTCGTTGGTCGAGGGCGGATACGACGGCTGGGTCAAGTCCGGCGGTGCAATCGAAAAGGGGCCGATCTTCAACACCGAGATCAAATGGGTGAGGAAACTGGGCAAGGGCGAGGTGTCAGTGGCGGATTTCCGCAAAGCCGCGGCGGGAGAGGATAAAAACGCCGTCATCGTTGACGCCCGCACCAAGGAAGAAGTGGCCGAGTTGGGTATTTTCAAAAACACCATCAACATCCCTTTGGATGAAATCTCCGCGCGGATGAACGAGCTGCCTAAAAACAAAAAAATCTACGTGCATTGCTCCACCGGCGCACGAGCCGATATGGCCTACAACGAGTTGGTCAAACACGGCTTTGATGTTAAATTTCTTTTGCTGAACATCAAAGATGCGGAATGTGATTGCGAGATTATCAAACAGTGAAGCACGCTTGCCGTTTGCCTGAGTGAGCAGCGTGTTTGAGAGCAACATTGGGGGCTGGTTCCCAACCGGGCCGGCCCCCAATTGTGTCGCGCCGTGGCCGCAATGTTACATATCTTTCAACTGACCGAGTAGGTCACCCATGATCGACAGTTTTTCCTGGGCAATCGTGATCGAATTCTGACGAGCGTCAGCCTCCATCTCCGCCGCCACTTGACGGACGCCTTCAATGCCCAAACTTGCGGCAGCGCCTTTCAAACTGTGCGCCGCGCGCACGATTCCAGCGGCATCGCCTGCGGCCACAGCCTGGCGCAGCAACTCCAAGTCCGAGGTTGAAGAATCCTGAAACAACGTCAGCAATTCCTCCAGCAGTTCTTCATCACCCGCAGTCTGTTCCAATGCAAATGCTTTATTCCACTGCAAATCAACCATACATGCCTCCGGCATCTTGTTTACGAGTTTAAAGAATCAACGCAGGCCTGCACCGCAGAAAAGGCAATTTTCCCTTCGCGCAGGCAGGAAAGAAAGGTTCCATGCTGACGCACCAAGGTGGAACCCTTGCCTCCCGGCGTTTTGCCGCCGTCAAGGATGAGGTCCACCGCGCCGGCAAAGATGCGCGCCACCTCGTCGGCAGTGACCGCCGGCGGATGACCTGAAAGATTGGCGCTGGTGGCGGTAATCGGGCCGCCAAAGGCGGCGAGCAACTGGTTCGCGGTTGGATGCGGCGAATGGCGAACGCCGACGGTCCCTGTGTTGCCGGTCAGCTGTTGCGGAAGGCAAGGACGGGCCGTGCAGACTAGGGTCAGCGGTCCAGGCCAAAAACACTGCATTAACCGCTCATATACCGCTGAAACATCAGCAGTCGTCTGCTGTAGTTGCTCGCGTCCCGAGACCAGCACCAAAATCGGCAGTTCCCGTGATCGCCTCTTGATCTCAAACAGCCGTTCCAGCGCTTGGGCGTTACAAGGGTCGACCGCCAAACCATAGTAGGTTTCCGTCGGAAAGGCCACCACACGGCCGCCACTCAAGAGCGCAGCCGCGTGGTTCAGGGTCTCCGTAGTGACGGGAACAGGCTGGTTCACATTGTCAGTGCTTGATTTTTTGCCGCCACTTGGGCCGCCATGTCCTTCGCGTGCTGTTCGAGCGCCTTGTGCAATGCCGCATCCTGGAGCGCCAGGATGCGAACCGCCAGCACTGCCGCGTTTTTCGCGCCGGCCTTTCCGATGCCCATGGTGGCGACCGGAATGCCTGGCGGCATCTGCACCGTGGACAGCAACGCGTCAAGCCCGTTGAGCGAGGAGGCGTCAAGGGGCACGCCAATCACCGGCAAGGTGGTGTGAGCCGCCAGCACGCCGGCCAAATGGGCCGCCATGCCCGCACCGGCAATGATGATGTGCAGGCCGCGATCACGAGCAGTCTTGGCGTAGTTTGCCGCCTGTTCCGGCGTGCGATGGGCCGAGGAGATGGTCAACTCAACGCCAACGCCGACAGAGACAAGAAAATCGGCGGCGGCCCGCATGACCGGCAGGTCGGAATCGCTGCCCATGACAATGCCCACCAACGGTTTTGCTGGTGTATGCAGGCGGGCCAGCGCCCGGTGGCCGATGTCGCGACGACAGTAGCATCCCGACCATTGAATGACGTCGACCGCCTGGTAGGCGTGGTCAATGGCCTCCTTGATGGTCTCGCCAATGGCGGTCACGCCGAGAACGCGCCCGCCGTTGGTCACAACTTGCCGCCCCTTACGTGTCGTTCCGGCATGAAAAACTTCCACGCCTTCAATCTTGACGGCCTGGGGTAGCCCTGTTATCGCCTTGCCAACCGTGTATTTGCCGGGATAGCCTTCGGAGGCCAGGACGACACAGACCGTGGGCCGAGGATCCACCTCCAGGGTAACCCGGTCCAAGGTCCCGTCGATGCAGGCGTTGAGAATTTCAACCAGATCGCTTTTCAGGCGCAGCAGCAGCGGCTGGCATTCCGGATCGCCGAAGCGGCAATTGAATTCCAGCACGTTAATGCGGTCGCCGTCAATCATCAATCCGGCATACAGCATGCCCTTGTAGGGGCGCCCTTCCGCCGCCATGCCGCGCACTGTCGGCAGCATCACCTCGTTCATCACCCGTTGAGTCAAGGCGTCGGTCATGACCGGCGCCGGGGAATAAGCGCCCATGCCGCCGGTGTTGGGACCTTGGTCGCCGTCGAATATCGCCTTGTGGTCCTGCGACGAAGGGAGGGGTAAAACGGTCTGTCCATCGGTGAAGGCAATAAAAGACGCCTCTTCGCCTTTGAGAAATTCTTCAACCACCACCTGATTGCCGGCGGCGCCAAATGCCTTGTCTTTCATAATCAAATCAATGGCCTGCTCGGCTTCGGCAATGGTTTGGGCGATAATGACGCCCTTGCCGGCAGCGAGTCCGTCTGCTTTGATCACACAGGGCATACCGATGGTCTTGATAAATTTCTTAGCGGCTCCCCGTTTGCCGAAAGCGCCGTATCGAGCGCTAGGTATCCGATATTTATCCAGAAAATCTTTGGTAAAAACCTTGCTGCCTTCAAGCACCGCCCCTTTGCTGTCCGGACCGAAAATCCGCAGACCGTTTTGCTGAAACAGATCGACAATGCCATTGGTCAAGGGATCTTCAGGGCCAACAATGGTCAGATCAATTTTTTCCTTGAGCGCGAAGGCGAGCAGACCGGCAATATCGCCGGCGGCAATGTCCACACACGCTGCCATTGCCTGGATTCCCGCGTTGCCTGGAGCACAGAAAAGAGCCGTAACCGCTTTTGATTGCGAGAGTTTCCAGACAAGCGCATGTTCACGCCCGCCGCTTCCAATTACCAAAACTTTCATAGAACCAACCTCCACCCCAGAAAAAATGAATTTCCGCCCAATCGATTTAACCCGCTCTTTCTAATAAATAATCTTCAGTCTCGTCCAGCAAAATCATAAACACATTGCCCCTCTTTCTTTCCAATCTGCCGGGAAACCGGCATTTTTCTTGACATCCCGCCCAGAAAGCTGGTACGATTCGGAATGAGGACTCATTCATTTTTCACGGCAATTGCCTGTTAAACCATATTAAATGAAATCACCAGACAAGCATCGTAAGATAATACGTGCTGCCACCAAAGTTTTTGCCAAAAAGGGCTTCTTCAATGCCCGGATTTCCGACATTGCCAAGGAAGCCAAGGTGGCGGATGGCACTATCTATCTCTATTTTAATAATAAATTCGACATCCTTCTTTCCGTTTTTGAACAGGAAATCGGTAAACTGATTGATCAGGTCAACCTTCTGTTGGAGAAAGAGGAAAATCCCAAGGTCAAGCTGGAGATCTTCATCACCAATCACCTGGAAGAGATGAAGAAAAATCGGTACCTTGCCGAAGTTATCCACATAGAACTACGGCAGACCAACAAGCTCATTCGCGAGTACCGAAAGAACACCTTCAACGAATACCTTGCAATCATTGCCGCGATTATTGAGCAGGGACAAGAGGCGGGGGTTTTTCAGAAAGAAATTAAAGCGGACATCGCCAAACAAATTATTTTTGGCGCTTTGGATGAAATCTCAAGATGCTGGCACGTCGGCAACGATTGTCCGTACACCACCGAAGAGGTCCGTCTGCAAATCACCGCCCTCTTACAAACCGGCTTGCTTACGCCTTCGGTCTGAACATCCGCCTCTCCGGTTTTTTCCGAACAGGAAGCCCCTGTTCGGATTCAGCCGCATGCAAAAGAAACTGCCTGGCGCAATGTTGAATAGGGCGCATACGCGGCAGCGGGACCGCGCATTTATTTCGCGGTGGGAGCAGCGATGTCAATGACCTCGAATTCCCGCATCCCGCCAGGCGTCTTGGTGACGACCTCGTCGCCGATTTCTTTGCCAAGCAAAGCCCTGCCCAAAGGCGCGAGAACGGAAATAGAGCCTTTTTTTACGTCAGACTCTTCCGGCCCGAGCAGTTGATACGTAACCTCGACTTCGGTTGTCAGATCCATCAGGGTGACGACAGTGCCAAAGACCGCGCGTCGGGTGGAGACCTTCGAACAGTCGATGATTTCCGCCCGCCCGAGCTTGTCTTTCAATTCCAGAATCCTTCCCTCAACGAGGCTCTGCCGTTCTTTCGCGGCGTGATATTCGGCGTTTTCACTCAAATCGCCGTGCGCCCGCGCCACCTCGATCGCCTTGACAATATCGGGTCGTTCTACCCGCTCAAGCCGTTCCAGCTCTTCACGAAGTTTCCGATTGCCTGCCAAGGACATCGGGATACGTACAACCATGTTCACTCCTCCTGATGTTTTTTGCTTTTTATTAGCACACTGTAATAAGGAGAAAGCGTTGAGCCGGGCTCAACGCTTTCGTTGTTGCATCATGCGTGGTCAAATTTACGGCAATGTTTCCATTGCAAGATTCGCGGCTACAGACGGAAACGGCGTTCGTACGTGCTACACTCAGCCTGCATGATAAAATCGTTTTATAGTCTCAACCACATAGGCAAGCTGCTCATAGGTCAGTTCCGGATAGATTGGCAAGGCCAGCGAATTGGCGGCGGCTTGCTCCGCTACCGGAAACGACTGCGCTTTGTAGGCCCCGGATTGCAGACATTCCTGCTGGTGGAGGCAAAGAGGATAATAAATTTCACAACCGATGGATTGCTCCTGCAGGAACTGCCGTAAAGCGTCGCGCTGGGGCACATGGATGACAAATTGGTTGTAGATGTGATGATTGTGCTGCTCGGCCCCTTTGATGTTCGCATAAATTGCCGAAGGCAGGGTGACCGGCGAACCTGCCAATCCGGCGTCCTGGAACAGTTGCCGATAATGGGCTGCATTTTGGCGGCGTCCGGCATGCCAATTTTCCAAGTGCTCAAGCTTGATGGCCAAGACGACCGCCTGGATGGGATCCAGACGAAAATTGCCGCCTACCCGCGAGTGATAATATTTGGGTTCCGCGCCATGATTGCGGTTGGATTTGAGAATATCCGCAAACCCTTTGTCCGATGTGGTGACCATGCCGCCGTCGCCGATACCGCCCAGATTTTTGCTGGGAAAAAAGGAAAAACAACCGCAAAGGCCCAAGCTGCCGGCGCGCCGCCAAGTGACTGAGCCGTCTTCCTCGTAAGGGAATTCAGCGCCAATGGCCTGGGCCGCGTCTTCGATCACCGGCACGCCATACTCAGTCGAAAGGGCCATAATGCGCTGCATGTCGGCGCATTGTCCATAGAGATGCACTGGAATCATGGCTTTAATCCGGCCGCCGGCCTTGCGGTCGGCTTCCAGGACCTCGGCCGCATGCTGCGGATCCATGTTCAGGCTCTCGGGCTCAACATCAACAAACACCGGCTGGGCGCCAACCCGAAGCACTGTGCCCATGGTGGCGAAAAAGGTGTAGGGCGTGGTCAGCACGAGATCGCCAGGGCCGATATTTAACGACATCAACGACGCCAACAGGGCGTCTGTTCCCGAAGACACGCCAACGCCAAAGGCGGCGCCGCAGTAACGGGCAATTTTTTCCTCGAGGTCAGTGACTTCACGCCCCAGGATATAGCCTGTGGAATCAATGACGCGGGTAACCGCTTCGATGATCTGTGGGCGTAACGGGGCTAACTGCGGTTTTAAATCAAGCAAGGGTACGTTCATTGGGGCAATTCAGAATAGAAGAGTAGGGAGTAGTGACGTTGAAAAGAGCGAGGCGGTCAGGAGAACTGATCTGTCGGTCCAGCGGCAAGGATTACGCCGTCGCCGCTGAGAAAATCCTGGATGTCAGGCATTTCTTTTTCGAACTGTTTTCGTAATTTTTTTAGTAAATTGGCTTCAATCTGCCGAACCCGTTCCCGGGAAATGTTGAATTCATCGGCAATGGTTTGCAAAGTTTTGGGTTCATCGCTGAGCAGGCGGGTGTTGAGGATGACCTGCTCCTTCTCGTTGAGGCGGGTGCTGAGTTCCGCAAGGATTGTGGCCAACCGCTCGCGCATTTCCTGGCTGGCGACCATTTCCTCAATCCCCGGACCATCATGGGGAAGGAAATTTTTCTGCTCGTCCTCGGAATCGCTGCGAACCGGAGCTTCGAGAGAGACGTCCCAGTTGTCCATGCGCTGGCTCATCTCAATGACTTCGCTTTCCTTGACGTTAAGTCGCTCTGCAAGCAATTTGACTTCCGGTTTGAACCCCTGCGACTCAAGGAGTTTTTTTTCCTTGTTCAAGCTAAAGAACAGTTTGCGCTGGGCCTGGGTGGTGCCGATTTTCACCAACCGCCAGTTGTCCATGATGAATTTGAGGATGTAGGCGCGGATCCAGTATGCTGCGTAGTAGGAGAACTTCACCCCCCGATAGGGGTCAAATTTCTTGGTTGCCTGAACTAGGCCGACATTGCCTTCCTGGATCAGATCCATGAAATTCTGCATCCAGTATTTCTGGAAATCCATCGCCACCTTGACCACCAAACGCAGGTTGGACGAAACCAGGCGATAGGCGGCGTCCGGGTCGCCGGTTTCCTGAAACCGCACAGCCAACTCCTCAGTTTCCTCGCGGCTCAACAATTCGTACTGGCTAATTTCCTGGAGATAGCGATGGAGGGCTGGATTGCTCAGCGCCGGCAGATTCTCGTCGCTGCTGGTCAGCATCAAGGCGTGCTGCGGCGGTTCATCCTGATCCACACTGTCGATTTCGCTCTGATCTCTCATTAATCTCTGGTATATCGTTGGAAAACATAACCCTGCAAGGAGATAACTCACATGCAGGGCTCATATAAAAATTCTACCCGAAAAATTGAAAAAAAACACTTTAATATGACAGGAAGGGGTTGAAGAGTTTTTTTTTCGGCCAATCTATGCTAAGAATGCCCCTCTTTGTCATTGCCGTTCTCCCTTTATTCCTCTTTTTCGTTCCCTATGAATAAAATTAGAAATTTCAGCATAATAGCACATATCGACCATGGCAAGTCAACCTTGGCCGACCGGATGATCCAGCACTGCGACATGGTCACTGATCGCGAATTCAAGGACCAGCTCCTCGACAGCATGGACATCGAGCGGGAACGGGGCATTACCATCAAATCCCAGACCATCTGTCTGCCCTTTCTGGCCGACGACGGCATAACCTACACCCTCAACCTGGTCGACACGCCCGGCCATGTGGATTTCAGCTACGAGGTGTCCCGCGCTCTGTCGTCCTGCGAGGGCGCCCTCCTGCTCATCGATGCGGCCCAGGGCATTGAGGCGCAGACATTGGCCAACCTCTACCTGGCGATGGAAAACAACCTGGAAATCATTCCGGTGATCAACAAAATTGACCTGCCCGCCGCAGAGCCGGAAAAGGTGGCGGCGCAAATCGAGGAAGATTTAGGACTCGACGGAGAGACCGTGCAAATGTGTTCGGCAAAAACCGGCCAAGGGGTCAAGGAGCTGCTCAACGCCATTACCCGCCTGTTGCCTCCCCCCACAGGCAATCCAAACGTACCGCTTGAAGCGCTCATCTTTGACGCCAATTATGACCCCTATCGCGGCACGGTCATTTCGGTGCGCATTGTCAACGGCACAGTGAAAACCGGCGACCAAATCATGTTCATGTCCAACGGCGCCGATTACCGGGTGGAGGAACTGGGCATTTTTCGTCTGCGCAGGGAAGCAAGAGGGCAACTCTCCGCCGGCGAGGTCGGCTACATCATCGCCGGCGTCAAAACCGTCTCCGACACACGGCCCGGCGACACCATCACTCTGAAAGATGCCCCCTGCCCTACCGCCCTGCCTGGCTTCAAGGAGGTGCAGCAGGTAGTGTTTTCCTCGCTCTACCCTATTGCCACCGACGATTACGAGGATTTGGCCAGCGCCCTGGAAAAACTCAAACTCAACGACGCGGCCCTCACCTTCCAGAAGGACTCCTCAGCCGCCCTGGGCTTTGGATTTCGCTGCGGCTTTCTGGGGTTGCTGCACCTGGAAGTGGTGCAGGAGCGGTTGGAGCGGGAATTCGACATTTCCCTCATCCTGACCGTGCCCACAGTCAAATACATTTTTTACCTACAGAACAAAACCGTGGTCGAGATCGACAACCCCTCGTACTTTCCGGATCCGGGTTCCATCGTCCGCATTGAGGAACCCTTTATCAAGGCCACCATTCATATCCCCGAGCGGTACATGGGCGTGGTCATGACCCTGTGCATGGAACGGCGCGGCGAAAACACCAAATACCATTACCCCATGCCCGGCCGGATCGAATTCATTTGCGAACTGCCCCTGGCCGAGGTGATCTACGATTTTTACGACCGGTTGAAATCAGTCACCCAAGGATACGGCTCTTTTGATTACGAACTGATGGACTACCGTCCCAGCGATCTGGTCAAGCTCGACATCCTGGTCAACGGCGAACAGGTCGACGCCCTGTCCCAGCTTACCCATCGGGTCAAGGCCCGAGAACGCGGGTTAAACGCCTGCGAACGGCTCAAGGAAGAGATCCCTCGCCAGATGTTCAAGATTGCCATTCAAGCGGCCATCGGCGGCAACGTCATTGCCCGTGAGACCATTTCCGCCCTGCGCAAGGATGTTACGGCAAAATGTTACGGAGGCGATATTTCCAGAAAGCGTAAATTGCTCGAAAAACAGAAGGAAGGGAAAAAGAGGATGAAGACTGTGGGCAACGTTGACATTCCGCAACGGGCCTTTTTGGCGGTGCTTAAATCGGATCAGTAAGCGGCGGTTCAACTGGGGAAATCGCGACGGCCTTGGCGCAGGCGGCAATGCGACTGCGCAGGCTGTCCAGCCCTAGACCGGTGCGGGCGGAAAAAACGATCCGCTCGTCTGGGGTAAGGGTCAGTCCGGCATCCAGGGCGGCGGCGTGTTTAAATTGGTTGTTGCGGCTGAGCTTATCCGCCTTGGTGTACACCGGGAGAAACGGTTTGTTGAGATAACGGAGCCAGTCGATCAGTTCCCGATCAAGGCTTTTGAGTTCATGGCGCAGGTCAATAATCACAATCACACAGGCAAGGGTTGACCGATTTTCCACATACTCGGTGATCAACCCCTTCCAACTCTTGCGGGTCTCTTGGGAAACCTGGGCAAAACCGTATCCTGGCAAATCGACCAGGTAAAGCGCTTCATCAACCAGAAAATAGTTGAGACTCTGGGTTTTGCCCGGTTTGGAACTGGTCTTGACCATATTGGTCCGGTCCACCAGTCGATTGATCAGGCTTGATTTACCGACGTTGGAACGACCGGCAAAGGCCACGTCCGGGCATACCGGATCGGGCAATTGCCGGATGGCGTGGGCGGAGAGGAGAAACTGCACTTTCCTGAAATCCATACCTTTCTCCTCTCTCGCCTTGTTGTTTGTAACAGCTTGCGCCGCTGCTCAGATAACTTTGTTGAGCGAATACTCGATAATGCCTTCAGCCCCGTTTTTCTTCAGCTTGGGAACGAGATCGCGCACCTGGTGCTGGGAGATAACCGTTTCCACCGAAAACCACTCTTGCTTATAGAGTTGGGCCACGGTTGGGGCATGGAGACTGGGCAGCATGCCGATCACCGCATCCAGTCGCTCCTGGGAGACGTTCATTTTCAAGCCAACGATGCGGTCGGCCCGCAATGCGCCCTGCAACAGCATGGCGATGTTTTCAATTTTTTCCCGTTTCCAGGGATCGGCCAACGCTTCCTTGCTGGCGATCAGCTGGGTGTTGGACTGCATCATCTCGTGGATCACCCGCAGGCCGTGGGCGCGAATGGTGGATTCGGTTTCGGTCACCTCGACGATGGCGTCGGCCAGCCCTGAAACCGCTTTGGCCTCGGTGGCGCCCCAGGAAAACGAGATGTCAACCTTCAACCCGCGTTGGTCAAAAAACTTGCGGGTGACGTTGACCAGTTCGGTGGCAATGCGTTTGCCGTCCAGCTGCTCAACCCGGGTGATGTTGGAATCGCCGGGAACCGCAATGACCCAGCGGGTCGGCTTCTTGCTCACCTTGGAATACACCAGATCGGCGACAACCTCCACGTCCGACTCGTTCTCCAGAGTCCAGTCCTTGCCGGTAATACCGGCGTCCAGCATGCCTGTCTCCACATAGCGCGACATTTCCTGCGGCCGGCAAATGGAGCAGGACAGTTCAGGATCGTCAACCTCGGGAAAATAGTTGCGCGAGGCAAGTTTAATCCGCCAGCCCGATTTCTCGAACAGGGCGATGGTGGCGTCTTCCAAGCTGCCTTTGGGAATACCCAATTTCAATACATTCATTATGTTACCTTAAAAAAAGCTTTTCTCTGCGTTATTTTGCGCCATAAACCGCAGTAGGGTCAAAAACCCGTTCCTGCTCGTGCACGGTCAAGGCGTCTCCCGTCACTTTCCGATAAAAGCAGCTGCGATACCCTGTATGGCAGGCTGCTCCGCCCAACTGTTCTATTTTATACACCACCGTGTCCTGATCGCAATCGACCAAGATTTCCTTGATCAGCTGCACATGCCCCGATGTTTCCCCTTTGAGCCACAGGCTGTTGCGCGAGCGACTCCAATAATGGGCCTTGCCGGTTTCCAGTGTTTTTTCCCAGGCAAGTTGATTGATGTACGCAAGCATCAACACCTCGCCGGTCCGATAATCCTGCACCACAGCAGGCAACAGGCCGTTTGTATCCTTGGCAAAAGCGAGTTCTATCATAGTCGTTGTTCAATGAAATGGTGGCGATCCGTCTGACGGATGGTGATGTGTTCCGGGCGGCCCAAGAGCGGCAAGCTGCGCGGAGGTCGACAGGTTGCGGCCGAAGACGGACTCCACGTTAATGATTTGCTTCGGCTTCTATGGGGATAGCACATTTATGCCTTCATCGCCACTTTGTCAAGTCTTCCGTCTGTAGAAAGCAGGCCCTTGTCAAGTGGCGGCTCACCGGGTATAATTACCGTCATTTTACCAATTCCCCTTTTACCAGAGGTCGATCTTTATGCATTCTGTTCAGCTTTTCGATACTGTTTCAGTCAGTTACACCGCATCCCTTCCTTCGGGAGAAGTTATCGAAAACGTTCCAGAAGATAAGCCAATCACCCTGACCATCGGGGCCGGCCGCATCCTCAAGGCAGTCGAAGCGTCCCTTATGGGGGTCGAAGTCGGCCAAACCCGCACAGTCCACATCCAACCGGAAGACGCTTACGGCCCCTACTACAAATCTTTGGTGCATGAAATTGCGCGCGCCACATTTGCCGGCCGCATAGATCCCAAACCCGGCATGATCCTTTCCTTGGCAGTTGAAAAAGACGGCGTCCAGCAGCAGGTTCCTGCCACAGTGTTGGCGGCAGGCAAGGAATCCGTCACCATTGACTACAATCATCCTTTAGCCGGCAGACCCATCACCTATGAGGTCAAGGTTCACGCCATCGGCAAATAACCTTCTCCTTTGTTTTTGATCGCCCTTGTTCGTCAAGCACGCCGCGCATTGACGTCATATCGCCACAACCGAGCCTCAAAAACATGGAGTTCCGTTTTCTCCCTGGATTAACGCTCTTCTCAGCCTCTTGTTCCTCGTCGCATTTTCTCCTCGCGTAGGCCGTCGCCATTGAGCAGAAACTCAATGGTTCCCAATAACAATCGGCCTTGGAAAAAAATCTGTACAATCACCGCTGGACACGTACAATACTTGTAAGATTCCGGCCTCCAAGGGATTTGCCTGTATAAAGGTGCAGCGTCAACCCCGTAAAGCCGAAATCCTGACCGTCGAACACGCCACCATCTTATTGAGGGAGAACCGTTTATGTCTATCGAAGATGACGAAATATTGCAGGGTTTTATAGAAGAATCGCTTGAGCATCTGGCAGATATCGAAAACGATCTCCTCGCTATTGAAGAAGGGGGGGCCGATATCGACGTTGAGCTGGTGAACAAGGTGTTTCGTGCGGCGCATTCCATCAAGGGCGGCGCAGGATTCATGGGATTGACGGTGATCCAGGATCTAGCGCATGCTGCGGAAAATGTTCTTGGTTTGATCCGCAGCTGTAAGCTGGTTCCCAACCCCGACATCGTCAACGTGCTCTTGCTGGCTGCCGACGAACTGCAGCATTTGATCGAGGATGTCGGCAACAGCAACAGTGTCGACATTACCAAACACACAACCGTGCTCAACCTCATCTATGAAGGCGGCGAAGCGCCGGCAAGCGCTCCTAGGCCAGAGCGGGCGGTTGCCGCTGCTTTGCCTGCTGCGCCCGAACCCGTGCAGGAACCCGAGGGGGAACCAGAGGCCGCTCCGGAGATTGAAGACGAGGTCGTTGAGGAAATGACGGCGGAATCCGAAGAAGAAACCGGTGACGACCACGATATAGACTCGGCAGGAGCCGTTGCGGCCGAAAACGCGAGCGGCGCGCGGATGCGCAAAACCGCGCCGAGCATGCAAAAAACCGACACCAGCATTCGGGTCACGGTCAGCCTGCTTGATCAATTGATGAATCTTGCCGGCGAGTTGGTGCTGTCGCGCAACCAGTTGCTGCAGACCATCACCTCCGGCGACGTTCGCAACGCGGAAGCCGTTGGCCAACGCATTGATCTGGTGACCTCCGAACTGCAGGAGGCCATCATGCTCACCCGGATGCAGCCCATTGGCAACGTCTTTAACAAGTTCCCCAGGGTTGTCCGCGATCTGTCGAAAAAATTGGGGAAACAGATCGATTTGACCATTGTCGGCAAGGATGTTGAACTCGACAAAACGATCATCGAATCAATCAACGACCCGTTGACCCACTTGGTGCGCAATTCAGTGGACCACGGCGTTGAATCCCCGGAAGACCGGATCAAAAAAGGCAAGGACGCCCGTGGTCTGATCGTTCTCAAGGCCTACCACGCCGCCGGTCAGGTGGTGATCGAGATCAGCGACGACGGCAAGGGGCTTGACGGCGACATGCTTGCTGAGGCGGCGGTGAAAAAGGGGTTGATCACCTCGGATCAGGCCAAAGTCATGTCTGAGAAAGAACGGATCAATCTCATCCTCCTGCCCGGATTTTCCACCGCCAAAAAGGTGACCGACGTCTCGGGTCGCGGCGTGGGCATGGATGTGGTCAAAACCAATTTGGACCAGTTGGGTGGTTCGATCGAGATTGAATCCGAGGTCGGCAAGGGCTCGACCATCAGCATTAAACTGCCGCTGACGCTTGCAATTATTCCCTGCCAGATCGTCATGACCGGCGGCGAACGGTATGCCATTCCCCAAGTCAATCTGGAAGAATTGCTGCGCATTCCCGCCTCCAAGGTCAAAGAGCGGGTTGAGCGGGTTGGCGACGCAGAGGTGGTCCGGTTGCGCGGCAACCTGCTGCCTCTGATCCGGATGGCCGAGGTTTTTGAAATCGATCCAACCTATTACGATCCGGTCCAGGACGAAATCAAACCAGACCGGCGGCGCAACATCGCCGACCGCAGATCCAAGGCCACCCCGCTGTTCAAAGAAGAAGACGCGCCGCCTCCTGTTCCGCGAAGCAGCGAGCAGGAACTCAAGAGAAAAGCAAACGAACGACGGCAAAGCGCCTCAAGCGCCCTTAACATCGTCGTCGTCTCCACCGGCGCCATGAAGTATGGCCTTATAGTCGACCGGTTGCACGACTCCGAGGAGATCGTCATCAAACCGCTGGGGCGGCATTTGCAGCAATGCCAGGGATACGCCGGCGCCACCATTATGGGCGACGGCCGCATCGCCTTGATTCTCGACGTCTCCAACATCGCCCGGATGGCTGGCCTGACCTCCCTGGACGGTTCCGAACGGGCCGCCGAACTGGCTGAAGCCGCCAAAGAAGCCATTACCAAAACCCGCGACAAACAGGCCCTGCTCACCTTCTCCAGCTCGGCGATGGAACAATTTGGCGTGCCGCTCAATCAGGTGGAACGAGTGGAGAAAATCAAACGGCACGACATCGAAGAGATCGGCGGACGGCGGGTCATGCAATACCGAGGCGGCAGTCTGCCGCTGATCAGCATCGACGAAGTGGCCTCGGTTATGCCGTTGGACGACCGAGAAGATCTGCTGGTTATCGTGTTCCATCTTGCAGGCAAGGACGTTGGCCTGCTGGCCATCGGTCCAATTGACGCCATCGAGATTTCGGCCGACATTGACGACGTCACGCTCAAGCAACCCGGCATCATGGGGTCGGCGATCATTGGCAGCAGAACCACTATGCTGGTCAACATTTTCGAAATTATGCAGATCTCCAACCCGCAATGGTTTGAAGATCACGCCGCCTATGCGGAAATTGCCGTCGACGAGGCTCAGGCGCCGACCATTCTTATTGTCGAGGATTCCAACTTTTTCCGCAACCAGGTGAAAGGGTACATGGAAGAGGCTGGATTCAATGTTCTGGAGGGAGAAGACGGCCGAGTTGCCTGGAGCGTCCTGGAAGAGCAAGGCGACATCGTCACCATGGTGGTGACCGACATCGAGATGCCCAATATGGACGGTTTTGCCTTAACGGAAAAAATCAAAGGCGATAAAAGATTCCGGCATTTGCCGGTCATTGCGCTGACCACCTTGGCGGCAGAGGAAGACATTGCTCGGGGCAAGGCGGTGGGTGTGGATGAATACCATATCAAGCTGGACAAAGAACGGTTGATGGAAAGCGTGCATCGTTACGCCAAAGCAGCCATGGCGGCGTAAGGCATACTTTTCGCGTGGCACAAGGAAACAAACAAAAAGAATGAAACTGTCCAGCATCAGCATTCAATGGAAAATTCTTACCCTGGCCCTGCTGGGCCCGGCGGTTATTGCCCTGATTCTCACCTGGCAGCGCATCAGCGACATCCGTTCCGGCACAGAAGAGGCCATTATTTCAAAAAGTGCGGGCATAGTAATGATGGCCGAGGCGGCGCGCGACGAGATGGCCAAAAAACTGCAACGCGGCGTGATTAAACCCTTTGATCAATTGACTGGGGACAACATCATGGAGGCGGTGCCTGTCATCACCGCCATTGATGTTGCCGCCTCAAAGGCGCAGGAGGCGGGATACACGTTTCGCGTTCCTAAAATGGCGCCGAGAAACCCCAAAAATACCCCAACGGATCTTGAGAAAGAGGTTCTGATTGAGTTTGAACGCAGCAATCTGACCGAAAAAATCGTTATTGAAGAAAACCAGATTCGCTACTTCAGACCGATTCGGCTCACCAGCGAATGCCTGTATTGTCATGGCGATCCGGTAGGCGGCAAAGACGTTACCGGAGGAGCCAAGGAAGGTTGGCGCGAAGGCGAGGTGCATGGGGCGTTTGAGATTATCAGTTCCCTCGAAGGCGCGCACAAGGCAGTGGCCAAGGCTCGCTGGCACGTTATCTGGTCGTCGGCGGCAATCATTTCCGTCATTGCCGCACTCTGCGTATATATGATCCAATCCGGGATCATGAAACCTTTGCGAGAGGTCAACAGCTTTATAGATCGCATTGCAAGCGGCGATCTGCGGGGCAAGCTGGCGGCCAGAACCGATGACGAGATCGGCCAAATGGTCGCCAGGCTCAGCGTCATGGTCGGCAAGCTTAATGTCATGATGAAAGACATTGGCACTGCCAGCGACACCCTGTTGGACTCTTCAAGCATGCTGGGAAACTCGGCAGATGCATTTTCCTGCAGCGCTGAAACCACTTTTTCCAGAACTATTTCCGTTGCCGAATCTGCGGAAGACATGAGTTCCAATATGTCAACTGTGGCCGCTGCCACCGAACAGGCGGCTACCAATATCGCTTTGGTGGCCACAGCCACCGACGAGATGACGTCGACCATTAACGAGATTGTCAAGTCAACGGAAAAGGCTCAGGAAATTACCAAAGCTGCGGTTCGGGAAGCAGGTTCGGCTTCCGAAAAAGTCGACGAACTGGGTCGGGCGGCGGTGGAAATTGGCAAAGTGACCGAGGCAATCACCGAAATTTCGGAACAAACCAATCTTCTGGCGCTTAACGCCACAATCGAAGCCGCCCGCGCCGGCGAAGCCGGTAAGGGATTTGCTGTTGTCGCCAACGAAATCAAGGAACTGGCAAAGCAGACAGCCGGGGCAACCGGTGAGATTAAAAATAAAATCGAGTCGATTCAGGGATCTACACAGGAGACAGTCAAGCAGATCCAGCAAATCACCCAGGTCATTAACGAAGTGAACGCCATTGTGACGTCCATCGTCGCTGCGGTTGAGGAGCAATCGGCCACCACCGGCGAGATCGCAACCAATATCAGTCAAGCGTCCATTGGCATCAAGGAAGTTACCCAAAGCGTCGCGCAAGTTTCGACTGTTTCAAACAATGTGGCCCAAGATATTGCGGAGGTCAGTCAATCCGCCGATTTGATCTTCCAAGGAAGCGCCAACCTCAAGACCAGCGCTGTCGACCTGACCCGCATGGCCGAGCAACTCAAAGGGCTGGTGCGGCACTTCAAGGTGTGACGAACCGCGCCAATCCGTTAACAGAATTTGAACCTCTTCCATAAAAGCACGATGGAGTTGAACAATGGCTGAGCAAAGCAAGCTGACCAAAAACATCATTGAACTGGCAACCTTCTACGTTGGCCACGCCCTGTGCGGCATGGACATCCTTAAGGTTCAGGAAATCAATAAACTCATGGAGATGACCAAGGTGCCCCAGGCTCCGGACTACATGGTCGGCATTCTCAACCTGCGCGGGCAGATTGTCACCATTATTGATCTTGGCCAGAAGCTTGGCCTGGGCAATGTGGAAATCAGCAACGAATCGCGCAACATCATCATCAACGCCCCTGGCGAGCATGTCGGCCTGCTGGTCAGCCGCATCAGCGACGTGGTTATGGCCGACCCGGACCGGATCGAACCTGCGCCCGCCAACATGAGCGGCATCCAGGGGTCTTTTTTCACCGGCGTTTATAAAACCGAGAACAAACTGATCGGCATCCTCGACATCAAAGAGGTGTTGCGGATTGAATCCGACAACCTGAATCGCGGACTTGAACGGTAATTGCTGGTATAAGGCCGTTTGTTGGTCCATCCTCTGACCTTGACTGTTTCATGATTGGAAAAAAAATAAAAGTATTGGTGGTTGACGACACTATTGTCTATCGCAAGGCGGTCAGTGATATTCTTGCTGAAATGCCTGGGGTTGAGGTGGTGGGCGTGGCTCATAACGGCAAGATTGCCGTTTCCAAAATACAGACGCTGAAGCCTGATTTGCTCACGCTGGACATTGAGATGCCGGAGATGAACGGCATTGAGGTCTTGCAATATTTGCAGCAGCATGCGCCAAACGTCTCCGCCATCATGGTCTCCACCCTGACTAGCGAAGGCGGCGACATGACCATGCGCGCCTTGGAGCTTGGCGCCTATGATTTCATCTTGAAACCCAGCGCAACCAACATTAACGACAGCAAGCAGCAGCTCCGCACCCTGCTCGCTCCGTTGATTAAGGCTTTCCAGACCGGGCGGACCACGGTGGGCTCGCTGCAGGCGGGCGCGCGAAGCGGGGTTGTGGCTAGAAAGGTTGGAGCAGGCCCGACTGCAATCCGCCCAACAAGCGGAATGCCGCTTGCGGCAGGAGCCAGAAGTGCAGTGCCGGGCGCGGCAGCCAGTCGTCGGCAAGGGAAATCGGAAATTGTCACCATCGGCATTTCCACCGGCGGGCCGAACGCCTTAGCCCGAATGATGCCTATGTTGCCTGGCGATCTCGGCGTGCCGATCGTTATTGTTCAGCACATGCCGCCGGTGTTTACCAAATCATTGGCCAACAGTCTCAACGCGAAATGCGCTTTGACTGTGAAGGAAGCGCAGGACGGCGAACCTTTGCAAGCAAATGTTGCATATATCGCTCCTGGTGGTAAACAGATGAAACTTGTTGCTTCCACCGACGGCACCAACCGATTGATCAAAATTACCAACGATCCTCCTGAGAATTCGTGCAAACCATCGGCCGATTATCTGTTCCGATCAGTTGCGGATTACTATGTAGGGCGGACCACGGCGGTGATCATGACCGGAATGGGCTCGGACGGCACCAAAGGATTGAAAATTCTGAAGCAAAAAGGAGCTTTGATTATTGGACAGAATGAGGAAAGTTGCGTTGTCTACGGTATGCCTAAGGCGCCGGCTGAACTCGGTCTGACCGATGTTGTGACGCCGTTGGATAAAATTGCCGGTGAAATAGTCAAATCGGTCAAATGATGGATTCCCTCAAACGACGGTCCCCATGCTGAAAATTACCCCGGAAGAGATCAAGCTCATAACTAAGTATATCTACGAAATTTCGGGGATATATCTTGATGAGAGCAAAAAGTATCTCCTAGAGACCCGGTTGAACGCCATTGCCGAGGAACAGGGATGCTCCAGCTACCAGGATTTTCACAGAAAAGCCAAGGCCGACGCGTCGAAACTTATCGAACGAAAGATCATTGACGCCATCTCCACCAATGAAACGCTCTTTTTTCGCGACACCGGCCCATTCCAACTGTTACAGCACAAAATTCTTCCGGAATTAATCGATGCCCGTGCAGCTAAATCATCGTTTTCAAAAACTAATTTAAAAATATGGAGCGCCGCCAGTTCAACTGGGCAGGAACTGTACTCCATTGCCATTGTCCTTCAGGAACTCCTGGGAGACATGTCAAAATACTCCATTAAATTGATTGGAACCGACATCAGCGACGCGGCGGTCGCCCAGGCAAGCAGCGGAAAATACAATAAATTTGAAATAGAACGAGGACTTGCCCGGGACAAACTCACAAAATATTTCAGTTCGGTCGGGCAAACCTGGAAAGTAAACGACCAGATTCGGGCCATGGCCAACTTTCGCAAGTTCAATCTGATGTCGCCTTTCATTGGTTTGGGCAAATTTGACATTGTTCTCTGCAGAAATGTGGCCATCTACTTCACGCTTGAGGACAGAAAAAAATTGTTTAACAAAATTGCCGATGTTCTTGAGCCTGACGGCTATTTGATTATTGGCTCCACCGAGTCATTGACGGGAATCTGTCCCCGATTTATCCCGAAACGACATCTTCGATCCATCTTTTATCAATTGAAATAAACGAAATAAACAATGTCCGAGCAAGCCGCGACTGAACGCTCAATGGTGCGCCTATGAACAGCATGACGATACTTGTCGCCGACGACGATCCGGTGATTCGGAAATTATTTGAAAAACGACTCAGCCGGGAAGGCTACGAAGTCACGGTGGCTGCCGACGGCTCCGAGGCGGCAAGGTTGCTGGACGCCATGGTGTTTGACGTGGTCATAACCGACTTGGTTATGCCCGGCGACATCGGCGGCATTGAATTGCTGAAAATAGCCAAAGAACGCAGCGTGGAAATCGAGGTGATCGTCATCACCGCCCATTCGTCCGTTGACACGGCGGTTGACGCCATGAAGAAAGGCGCTGTCGATTATTTGGAGAAACCGGTTAACTTTGACGAGTTGTTTCTTCGCCTGGAAAAAATATCAGAGGTCAAGGCCCTGATGAAAAACGCCGGCGATCTTCGCGAGGCAATGAACGTCACTGAAAATTCCGCCGCTCAAACCATCCAGGATCTGGAAATTATCAACAACGCCCATCAGCAGATGCTGGACAGACTGGAAGATTTGCTTGGCAATCATCATCAAGATGAAGGCAGTCGGATAGAGCAGGCCCTGCAAATTTTGGAAAACCGATAGGCACGCATTGTGAGTAAAACCGACACGTTGCTGCGAGGAGAGCATCTCAAAGGGTTTGACCGGTTGCTACATATTGTTGCGGTTTTGCGCGGCGAGAATGGTTGCCCTTGGGATAAGCGCCAAAGCCCGACGTCGTTGAAAAAATATCTCCTTGAAGAGTGTCAAGAATTAGCGGAAGCCATTGACAAGGGAGAGGAATCCGAGATTCGCGACGAAATCGGCGATGTGTTTTTTATCCTCGCCATGCTGACCACGCTGTTGAGCGAACAGCAAAAATTTACCGCTGACGATGTTTTTGAAAGCATTGTCGCCAAAATGATCAGGCGACACCCGCATGTCTTTGCCGGCGTTCAGTATACAGACGAACAAGAATTGCGCGCTCAGTGGGCGCGTATAAAGCTGCAGGAAAAACAATCGCCCCCCGCCCTTCCCTAACTGCCTTTTCCCTTGACTTTACCTGCTGTTTCTTACTAACATAGTCGGCTTGTCCACTATACCCTTCTCGCTCTCACCGCCAGGATTGAAGCGAGGGCCACCATGACCACGAGGAGGAATCATGCGTCATTACGAAACCACGTACATCCTTCGCCCTAACTTGGGCGAGGAGCAATTCACCGAAATCATTGAGCGTACCAACGCCATCATCACCGATGACGGCGGCTCGATCATCTGCCTCGACCGTTGGGGCGTCAAGCGTTTGGCTTATGAAATCAACAGGGAAGTTCAGGGCTATTATGTGTACCTGAATTATGCCGCTCCGGGGAAAACCGTTGACGAAATTGAGCGCATCTTCAGGATTGACGACAGAGCGCTTCGCTATCTGACCGTTAAGCTCGGCGAAGGCATGAATGCGGAAGCAATCGAAGCCGAAAAACAGCGCATTGCCGATAAGGCTGCCGCCCGCGAAAGAGCTCAAGCTGAAAATGCCGAAGGCGATGAGTTTGACAGCGAATCGCTGGAAGACGACGCCGCTGAAGAGTAAATCGTCTCAACGCCACCAGGAACCATTTAAGGAGTTGCACCATGTCTCAACCCAAAAAAGTTTTCTCACGTCGTCGTGTTTGCCGTTTTTGCACCGATCAAGACGTTACCATTGATTACAAAGATCCTAAAACCCTGAGAAATTTTGTCACCGAACGAGGGAAGATCATTCCGCGGCGGATTTACGGCACATGCGCCAAACATCAGCGCGAGTTGACCGAAGCCGTGAAGCGGGCCAGACAATTGGCCTTGTTGCCCTACATGGGATCAACCCAGTTCTAACCCGTTTGGCAGGGCATGACAAATACCGGGCCGGGGTGGAAAAATCCTTCTTTTCCACCCGGTCAGTTGCTCATCCTCGGCGCGCTCTTTTTTATTCCGGCGTTGAGTCCGTCGCTCTTTGGGTGGTTGAGCGGGTTGTTGGCAGTTCCAGTTTTTCATCTGCTCACAATTAATGGATACAAAATAGGGATTGCGCTGTTGCGCTCCAGCCTCCTGTTGGCTGGATTCGGCGCATTGCTGACCCAAGGCGTTGAGACCTTTTTTTTCTCTCTAACGCTGGTTCCTGTGGGGTACACGCTTTTTACAAGTGCGCTTGCTGGGGAATCCGCAGCAAAAAGCGGGGGCAAAGGCGTTATAGCCCTCGGTTTGGCCTGGATGGTTTTCTGGGGAGTGTACGGCCTTTTGGCGGGAACTAATCCCTACAACTATTTGCTCCGCGTGTTTGATGTTGGCTTTCAGCAGACTCTAGAGTTGTACAGCGCTCCTGAGGCGGGCATTACGCCTGAAATGCTGGCAAGCCTGCAGCAAATCACCAACAGTCTGCGAGAAACCATCCCCAAGTTGCTCCCTGGGTTGTTGGCGTCTATGGTGGTCCTGACGGTATGGATTAACATGGCCGTGGCCAACAGCCTGATGGCGCGATGGGGCGGCGCCGGCAAACCTCCCTGGGGAGAGTATTCGACATGGAGACTTCCCGAACAATTGGTGTGGGCGCCTATTGTTGGCGTGACGCTCCTGCTGATCAGCAGCGGCGTGTTGCAGCGTGCTGGCGGCTGGTTGACGCTTGTCGCCGGTTTGCTCTATTTTTTCCAGGGACTGGCTGTGGTTATTGCCTTATTGGCACGATGGAAGGTTCCGGTGTTTGTACGCATCATTCTCTACTTTGTTTTGCTGATTCAAAGTTACAGTCTGATACTCCTTGCGATACTCGGATTAAGCGATGTCTGGCTCAACATGCGGCAGACGTCGAAAGAACGATACAATAACGAGTGAGCGCGCCGCATATTGAGGTGGTCTTGCTTTTGGCAGTTAATCGTTGATAACTGACACATACGATACAGGAAGAGGGTTCTATCAATGGAAATCATATTAAAAGAAACAATCGAAACTCTGGGCCAGGAAGGTGAAATCGTTAAGGTGAAACCTGGGTTTGCGCGGAATTTCCTTATCCCCCGACAAAAAGCGGTTCTGGTCAACAAAGCTTCGCTGGCCCGGCTGGACAAAGAAAAACAAGCCATTGCCGCCCGCCTTGCCGAGCAGAAAAAACAGGCTGAAGGATTGGCCGCGCAACTCGAAGGCAAGGTTGTTGCCGTTGCAAAACGTGTTGGCGACGAGAATCGTTTGTTTGGTTCCGTCACCAGCAATGACATTGTGGCAGCCTTGCAGGCCGCTGGCGTTACTGTGGATAAAAGAGCGCTGGTCATGCCGGACGCCATTAAAACCGTTGGCGAGTATAAAGTGGGCGTGAAAACCGGCTACCAGACCACCGCCTTCGTGCTCGTCCAGGTTGTTCCTGAGACCATCGGCGACGTGCAGTAACAAGTCGGCAGATCGCGCCAACCTCTTTCCAAGAGACGCGCAACCCCTGCATACGGCTCGCGACGAGCGGCGATGAGCGAAATTTTTCAAATCGCCTTGATGTGTTTAAGTGCCTTTTCTGCCTGCAGAAAAGGCACTTTCATTTTCAACGTGCCATCCACGGATGGTGCAGGTATAGTTGCGGCTGCATTTTAACGTCTCTTTTTCTTCAGCAGAGCATCCAAGCATGCAGTACAACGTTCCTCCCATAAGCGCGCAAACAACCCGTATGGTTCCCCCTCAAAACATCGAGGCCGAACAGGCGGTGTTGGGCACGATCCTGTTGCAAGACAAAGCCTTGTTGAAAATCGTCGAGTTGCTGGAGCCGGAGGATTTTTATCGCGACGCGCACAAGACCATTTTCGCGGCTATGCGCTCGCTTTTTGAAAAACACGAGCCCCACGACCTGATCACCGTCACGGGATTGCTCAATGATCAGAATAAATTGGAGGCTATCGGCGGAGCCGCCTATCTGGCCTCGTTAACCGACATTATCCCCTTTGCCGGCACCCTGCACCACCATGCCCAGATCATCCGCAAGAAATCGGTTCTCCGGCGTCTGATTCAAACCACCTCCGAGGTGGCGGCCCGCTGTTACGACGCCCAGGACGACATTGAGCAACTGGTTGATCAGGCCGAAAAAACCATTTTTGAAATTGCGCATTCCAACAAAGGACAGGGCTTTCAGGCCATGTCCACGATTGTGCCCCGCGCCTTTGACCGCATCACCAAGCTGTTCGACAAGCAGGAACACATCACCGGCGTTGCCACTGGCTACGATGAACTCGACCGCATGACCGCAGGCATGCAGCCCGCCGAGTTGATCATTCTTGCCGCCCGGCCCTCCATGGGCAAAACCGCGCTGGCGATGAACATCGTTCAGCACGCCGCCCTGATCGGCAAGGTGGCGGTGGCGGTTTTTAGCCTGGAAATGTCCATGGAGTCGCTTGCCCTGCGTATGCTCTGTTCCGTTGGCCGCATTGATTCGCAGCGCATCCGCACCGGCAAACTCCACGACAACGACTGGCCCAAGTTAACCCGCGCCACCGGCATGCTCGCCGACGCCCCGATCTACATCGACGACACCGCCGGCCTGACGGTGCTCGAAATGCGGGCCAAGGCCCGCCGCCTCAAATCCGAACACGATCTGGGCATGGTGGTGGTCGACTACCTGCAGCTGATGCAGGGCAAAAACAATTCCGAGAACCGGGCCCAGGAGATCTCTGAAATTTCCCGTTCGCTCAAGGCCATGGCCAAGGAGCTGAACGTGCCGGTGCTTGCCCTGTCCCAGCTCAACCGCAGTCTGGAAAACAGAACCGACAAACGCCCCCAACTCGCTGACCTGCGCGAATCAGGCGCCATCGAGCAGGACGCGGACGTCATCATGTTCATCTACCGCGACGAGGTCTACAACCGAAGCGAAGACAACCCCAACCGGGGTCTGGCCGAGGTCATCATCGGCAAACAACGCAACGGCCCAACCGGCATAATCAAAATGACCTTCCTGGGCGAGTACACCACCTTTGAAAATTACACCAGCCGGATGTCTGCCTCCCACTATCCACCGGAGCCCGGCATGCCTGCTGAAGTCGACTTCAACTGAACCGTTTCCATCCATCCCTTTGGCACACACGCGCAATCCGTTATGCAAACCAACGACAAATACGATTTCAAGACCATCGAGCAACGGTGGCAACAACGCTGGGAAGAGGAAAAGACCAACAAAGTCAGCCATCAACCCGGCCGCCCCAAGTACTATGTCCTGGAAATGTTTCCCTACCCCTCCGGGCGCATTCACATGGGCCATGTGCGCAACTATTCCATCGGCGACGTCATTGCCCGCTACAAACGGATGCAGGGTTTTAACGTCCTCCACCCCATGGGCTGGGACGCCTTTGGCCTGCCGGCTGAAAATGCGGCGATGAAACGCGGCATTCACCCCGCCTCCTGGACCTACGACAACATCGACTACATGCGCGGCCAACTCAAGGCCATGGGGTTGAGCTACGACTGGGATCGGGAACTGGCCACCTGCAAACCGGATTATTACCGCTGGGAACAGCAGCTCTTTCTCAAGATGCTGGAGCGGGGCCTGATCTACCGCAAGGAAACCACGGTCAACTGGTGCAATGATTGTCAGACGGTGCTGGCTCGCGAGCAGGTGATCGACGGAACCTGTTGGCGCTGCGATCAGCCGGTGCTGCCCAAAACCATGTACGGCTGGTTTTTCAAGATCACCGATTACGTCGAGGAGTTGCTGGCCGATCTGGACAAGCTCGGCGGCTGGCCTGAAAAGGTGGTCACCATGCAGCGCAACTGGATCGGCAAGAGCACCGGGCTGGCCTGCGATTTCAAGGTGGAAGACAGCGATCAGACCATCACCATCTTCACCACCCGGCCGGACACCATCTTTGGCGTCACCTTTATGTCGCTTGCGGTTGAGCACCCGTTGCTCAAAACCCTGACCGAGGGCAAACCGCAGCAGCAGCAGGTCAACGCCTTTATTCAGGATACCGTGATCGCCAAGCAGCGCTCCAGCCTGGATCAGGATCTTGAAAAACAGGGCGTGTTCACCGGCAGTTACTGCATCAACCCCTTCACCGGCGACCGGGTTCCGATCTACGCCGCCAACTTCGTGCTGATGGAGTACGGCACCGGCGCGGTCATGGCTGTGCCGGCTCATGATCAGCGCGATTTTGAGTTTGCCCGCAAGTACGACCTGCCGATTCGGGTGGTGGTGCAACCCGGCGCCGAGGTCCTGGATCCTGCCGCGATGACCGCCGCCTCCGAAGAGCCCGGCGTGCTGACGGGTTCCGGTTCGTTCACCGGCATGGATTCGCTCAAGGCCCAGCAGGCGATCATTGACCATGCGACCCAGGAAGGATTTGGCCGGCCGCACGTCACCTATCGTCTGCGCGACTGGGGCATCTCCCGTCAGCGCTATTGGGGCGCGCCCATTCCGGTGGTTCATTGCGACTCCTGCGGCATTGTCCCTGTGCCGGAATCCGAACTGCCGATTTTGCTGCCCGGCGCCGGCGAACCCAAGGGCAGCCACAGCCCGCTTCACCAACAGGACGCATTCATTGCTGCAACATGCCCGCGCTGCGGCAAACCGGCCCGGCGGGAAACCGACACCCTCGACACCTTTGTTGAATCGTCCTGGTATTTTGCCCGCTACACCAACCCCAGTCTGGACAGCGCCCCCATCGACAAGGAAGCCGCCGCCTACTGGCTGCCGGTCGACCAATACATCGGCGGCGTGGAGCACGCCATTTTGCATCTGCTCTATTCCCGTTTCTTCACCAAGATGCTGCGCGATCTCGGTTACCTGGAGGTGGACGAACCCTTCACCAACCTGCTCACCCAGGGCATGGTGATCAAAGACGGGGCCAAGATGTCCAAGTCCAAGGGCAACGTGGTGGACCCCAACGACCTGATCGAGCAGTACGGGGCCGACACGGTGCGGTTGTTTTCCCTGTTTGCCGCGCCGCCGGAGCGCGACCTCGAATGGAACGCCCAGGGCGTGGAAGGGGCCTCGCGTTTCCTCAACCGCGTGTATCGCATGGTTGCGCACAACCTCGCCTGCTTTGACCAGCACGCCGGCGTTGACATGGCCGCGCTCAACGACGCCTCCCGCACGCTGCATCGGAAAACCCATCAGACCATCCGGCGGGTCACCGAGTCCATTGAGAGCAATTTTCACTTCAACACCGCCATTTCCGGGGTCATGGAACTGGTCAATCTGGCCGCGACCACCACTCAGGAAACGATTGCTCCCGCTGTGCTGCGCGAGGCTCTGGAAACCATCCTCACCCTGCTGTTCCCCATGGCACCCCATTTTTGCGAGGAACTGTGGTCGATTTCCGGCCATGGTCAGCAACTCCACAGCGCCGTCTGGCCGACCTACAATGTTGAAGCGGCCAAGGAAGACGAAATCACCATTGTGGTGCAGCTCAACGGCAAGGTGCGGGCCAAACTGCAGGCGGCGGCCGACATTGACGACCTGGCTTTGCAGCAGCTGGCGCTGGCGGATGAAAAAATCCTCAAGGCGCTGGACGGCAAACAACCGAGAAAAATCATTGTCGTGCAAAAGAAACTTGTTAATATCGTTTTGTAATCGATCATTTTCGCCTGCCAACGCCTATCGGCCGCTTTGCGGCGTCAGGGAACAAGGAGCGTCATGCTGAAAACAAAAACATTGGGATGGGGCTTGGTGCTGTGTTGCGCGCTGGTGTTCAGCGGTTGCGGCTACTACTTTCCCCATGTGTACGAGGGCGCGCATCGGGTGGTCTACATGCAGACCTGGAAAAACCGGACCAACAAGCTTGGCCTTGACATGAAAATTTATCAGTCGCTGTCGCGTTGGTTTCAAAAAACCGAGGCTGTTGACCTGACCAAGGAAAAAAGCGGCGCCGACCTCATCCTGGCCGGTGAAATTCTTTCCATTGATCTGCCCAGCGTCTCCTGGAACAGCGTCTCCGACGCCACCGGCACCAAGGTGCAGTTGTATGTCCGCTATGCGCTCAAGGATCTCAAAACCGGGAAGATTCTGTGGGAGGTGCCGAACAAGCTCTACACCGCCGACTACACGGTGCAAACAGCCACCAGCGCCGCCGACGACGAGGCCCTGAGCAAAATCATCGACGACATGTCGGAGCACATCTACCTCGGCGTTCTCAACAAACTCAGGAAACAACAAACGCAGGCGCAACCGGCCAACTGATTGCCGCCTCTCTCATCTCTCTCTAAGGCGCCGCAGAGCATTCTGGGCGCCTTTTCCTTTTTCTTCGTCAACTAATGGATTCAACTGACTCTCTTGTGTATCCGCCGCTCGCCGTCGGCCCGCTGCGGCTGCAATCCGGCCTGGTGTTGGCCCCATTGGCCGGGTACACCGACCTGCCCTTTCGTCTGCTCTGCCGGGAAAACGGCGCGGCGCTGTGTTTTTCTGAGATGATCAGCTGCCACGGGCTGCTCTACGCGCAGAAAAATACCTTTGAACTGCTGCAGACCGTGGCCGCCGAGCGTCCGTTTGCGGTCCAGCTCTTTGGCGCCGATCCCGAGTTGATGGGCCGGGCGGCGGCCGTCGTTGCCTCCTGGCCCGTGGATCTGATCGACATCAATATGGGCTGCCCGGTGCGCAAGGTGGTCAAAAAAGGCTGCGGCTCGGCCCTGATGAAAGATCCCCAACGGGCCGAAGCCATCATCCGGGCGGTGTGCGCCCAGGTTTCCCTGCCGGTGACGGTCAAATTCCGCAGCGGCTGGACTCAGGAAACTATCAACGCGCCCGACTTTGCCGCCATGGCTGAGGCGGCCGGAGCCGCGGCGGTGACCATCCATGCCCGCACCTGGGTGCAGGCTTTTGGCGGCGAAGCGGACCGGCAGGTGATCCGGGCGGTCAAGGCGGCGGTGTCGATCCCGGTGTTCGGCAACGGCGACGTTCTTTCCTATGGCGAAGGACTGGAGATGATGGCTGAAACCGGATGCGACGGCGTGATGGTGGGCCGAGGGGCGCTGGGCAATCCCTGGCTGTTTTCACCCGCAGGCCGACCTGCCACCCTGGCGGGACGGCTGCCGGTGATTGAGCGCTACCTGCAGTTGGCCGAGCAGTTTTTACCGATTGAGAAGGTGCTGTTCAAAGTCAAGAATCATACTTCTAAATTCCTCACCGGCCTCACCGGGGCGGCGGTGCTTCGTCAGGCCATCTATGCCTGCGCCGACGTTGAAGAAATTGTGGCGTTGCTGCGTGAACAGCGCGAAGAGGAATGCAAACAGCCGATTCATTCCTGAGGCTCAGGGGCGATCAGCTGGGGTTTGGTCATGTTTTCCACCTGGCGGTACAGCTCAAGGGAGATGGCCTGGGCCCGGTTGAGTTCTTCCCAGGACATGTCCATCATCAGGTTGTTGCGGTTGATTGAGGCAATGGTGTTGCCCCGGCTGGCGGCCAACGAATACCAAGCATAGCCGCGCGCCTTGTCGGTGTCGGTTCCGCTGCCGGTCGCATACATCAAACCGGCGTTGGCCTGCGCCATGGCGTCGCCCTGCAGGGCCGCCTTCTCGTACAAGACCAAGGCCTTTTCATAATCGCGTTCGCCCCCGAGGCCATTGTAGTAGAGATAGGCCAGGTCGTTTTGGGCGGCAAGGTTGCCTTGCGCGGCCGCGTCAGCGAGCCATTTTTTTGCCTCCAGATAATTCTGCGGCACCGTGCTGCCGCGCAGATACATGGCGCCGATAATGGCCAGCGACTCCGGCGACACCTTGCCCTGCTCCGCCGCCTGGAGCAGCCATTTGAATCCGCCGCGTTTGTCGGGATCCGTGCCCTGTCCCTGATACAGCATGCCGCCGGTCACAAACTGGGCCTCGGCGTCGCCGCGCTCCGCCGCCTGCCGATACAAGGCAAGGGCGCGGGCGTAATCGACAGGCTGCCCCTTGCCGTAATAGGCGCGATAGGCCTGCACTTTGAGCTGCTGGGCTATCGCGTCTATTGCTGCGTCTGCCTCCCCATTTTGGCTCCAACAGGTTCCGGTTGCTACAAAAAAAATCGCCAGAAAGCAGCCGAACCATCGCATCGCCGCACCTGCCAATAACAAAAAGTTTTGCATGAGGACTGCCTTTCAACTGGTCAGGGCGCGGTAAATTTCCGACATCCGCGCCGGCAGTTGTTTCACCTTGTCGATGAAGATGTAGTTGACCTCGCCGTACATGTGGTCCATGTATTCGTGGGCCTGACGGTCGATGGTGATGCAGAAGGGATGCACGCCCTGAGCCTTGGCTTCCAGCAGGGCGTGACGGGTGTCCTCGACCGCGTAGTCGCCCTTGTAGTCGTCGTAGTCCTCGGGTTTGCCGTCGGAGAGCATAATCAGCAGCCGGACCTTGGCCTCCACCTGGGCAAAGAGCGAGGTCATGTGGCGGATGGCCGGCCCCATGCGCGTGTATTCGCGGGGACCAATGGCGCTGATCCGTTGCCGCACCGCCTGGGTGTAGCGCTCGTCCATGCGTTTGACCGGAAAGAGCTCGCAGCGCAGACGACGCATCCCGGAAAAGCCGTAAATGCCGTAGCGGTCGTTGAGCACTTCCAGCGACTCGCAGATCAGCACCAAAGCCTCCTTGATCGATTGGCCGACCCAGCCGGCGGTGGAGTTGGACATGTCCACCAAAAAATACACTGCAATGTCGCGCTGTTCGCGGGACAGGCGGATGAACAGCCGGTCCGAGGGCGGACGACCGGCGACGTTGTCGGCCAGCGATTCCACCAGGGCGTCAAAGTCGATGTCGTTGCCTTCCCGTTGCCGCCGGACAAAGCGTTCGCTGGTCTGGAGCAGTTCAAACTGGTGGCGCAGGCGGCGGATCTGCCCCCGGTACTGCTTGAGGGTCTGTTCGATAAACGAGTTCTGCACCGGCGGAATCTCTTTTTCCGTGACCACGCACCAGTTTTTGCGGAATCCCTTGCGGCGATAGTCCCATTCGTCGTAGACCACTGGCTCCGCGCTCCCCGGCTCGGCAGCGGAACCGCCGCCGTGCTTGCCCAGGGTGAACAGCTGTCCGGCCTTGCCTTCAGTGGCGCTGGGCGACTGGTCGGTCAGGGTGTTGCGGCCCGGTCGCTGCTGCTCCTGCTTAAGCGTCTTGAGGTTCGCCTCGCTGACGTCGAATTGCTGCGCCTGGGATTGCATAAACGGCGTCAGTTGTTCCCAGGCGTTTTCCACCTCCATGATCAGGGCAATGTCCTGCCCCTGTTGGCCGGTGGAACCGTCCGGATTGCTCTCTGTCTGCGCGTCTTTCTTCACTGCGGGGAGTTTGGCGGTCACGGTCTGCATCAGCCGCAATTCCTTGTCCGCTTGCTGTTTCATCCCCAGATTGTGCATCTCCTGAAGCCGCAACGCGCCCTGAAAAAGCAGGGGCCGGGTCAGTCCCAGATCTTCCTCGGGCCCCAGCAACGGCATCAGCTCGCGGACCGCGTTCACACTGACCTCGTTGTCCGCATCCGGTTCCTGACCACGGCGCAGCAGGGCAAAGGCCCGATCATCCAGGGCCAAAGGCGTCTGCGTCTGTGATTCACCGCGCAGCAACCGCTGCTGCAAACGATCCAGCAGGTTGAACGATTCGGTCTCGTCGCTGGAAAGCGGCAACCGGGGCAACAGCGGCGCCGCCTGGCGCATCAGGCCGGGCAGTTCGCCCCGCAGGAAGCTGAGCACTCGGTTGGTTTCAAAAAAATGGTAGAGACAGCGGGCCTGGCTAGGGACGCTGAATTCGGAGAAAAAGCAGTCGAGCGGATGGGCTCCCTTCTTGCGATGCGGCACATGCCGGGGGGCGGCAAAGGTTCCGGCCTCGAGGCAGGCCCACTGGAAACTGGCCATCAGTTTGTAGACGAGGAAATTCTCCGCATGCTCGGCAAACACCCCGATCTCGCTGGGCAGGTAGATTGATTCGGCATCGGTTCCGGCCTGGTCGGCGGCAATCAGCGGCAACTCCCTGCCGGCCAGTCCGTTGACGTAGGGCTGCAGCCGAGACCGCACGTCGATCAGCCGCAGGCCGCCCTGCCCTCGCTGGTGGCAGGCAAACTGCTGTTCCACATCCTCCATGAACACCTGGGCCCCACGCAACCCGCCGGTTTCATAGCGATCCAGCAGGGTGTGCACCCACAGCGACAGCTCGTCCGGGGCCAAACAACAGAGCGCCGGGCCGGCGGCGGAAAGATAGGCAAAGCAGAGCGAGTGCGACACCGGCCAAATGGCCGGCACCTGGGCAAAGATATCGTCGACGTGCTGGGCCTCGTCGGTTGCCAGCGGACTGAGGGCCTCTTCCACGTCCCATTCGTTGGGCAGGCTGGGGGCGACCAGTTGGTAAAACTTGGTTTTCAGGCTCTCCAGGTCCATGCGCGTTAGAACAGCGAGCTGACCATTTCGTCGAGGGCGGCAAGCATCTCCCGATCGTCGGTGAGGGCCTCGCAGATGGCGGCGCGGCAGGCGGTTTTGATCGGAATGCCGCGTCCAATCAATTTGCCGGTCTGAATCAGCAGCCGAGTCGAAGCCCCCTCGGCCAGCCCGGAATCCTTGAGCCCGCGAGTCATGCCGGCCAACTTGACCAGTGGTTTGGCGATCTCCATTTCCAGCCGCCCTTCCTGGCAGACGATGGCCATCTCCTGGTCCGGCGCCGGATAATCAAAGGAGAGCGCGATAAACCGCTGCCGGGTCGAGGCCTTCAAATCCTTGAGCACACTTTGATAGCCGGGGTTGTAGGAAACGGCCAGCATGAATTCGCTGGGCGCGGTCAGCAGTTCGCCCCGCTTTTCGATGGGCAGTTGTCGCCGGTCGTCGGCCAGGGGATGGATGACCACGGTGGTGTCCTTGCGCGCCTCGACAATTTCATCGAGATAGCAGATGGCCCCGGCCCGAACCGCCATGGTCAAGGGCCCGTCGGTCCAGACCGCTTCGCCGGCGCGGATCAGGTAGCGTCCCACCAAATCAGAAGTGGAAAGATCGTCGTGGCAGGAAACGGTCACCAGCGGGCGCTTGAGCCGCCAGGCCAGATACTGCATGAACCGGGTCTTGCCGCAGCCGGTGGGACCTTTTAAAAGCAACGGCGAACCGTCGCGATAGGCGGCCTCGGCAATGGCCAACTCGTCGCCGGTGGCCAGATAGTACGGTTCCTCTTCAATCCGAAACTCATCAATTCGCAGTTGTCTTCCTGGCATGGGGCTTTCTCCACAAAAATGTTTTCATTCAATGGTAAGAACGGTTCTCACCCTTGACAAGCATGCTTTTCCAGGCGATTTCATTTGGTTATTGCGCAAAGCCAAGGCCATGAGTACACTGCCTGCACACCCTGTTGCAACCCTTTTCACCCGACGCGGGCCGTTCTTGCCGCGCAAAAACGCTGACGCCATGTGTATCGATCTCCACACCCATTCCATCTATTCCGACGGCAGTTCGACGCCGGCGGAGTTGATCGAGCTGGCCGCGCACAATGGCCTCAAGGGACTGGCGTTGACCGATCACGACACGGTCGAGGGCGTGACCGAACTGATGCGCCTGGGCGAGCAAGCGGGCCTGACAGTCCTCTCCGGGGTCGAAATCAGCACTACCCTGCGCCAATACACCCTGCATATCCTTGGTTACGGGATTGATCCCGCCAATCCGCTCCTGCACCAATGGCTCAAACCGTTGCAGGAGGGCCGGGTGCGACGCAACGAGATCATCCTGGAAAAATTGCAGGGTTTGGGCGTTGCCATCACTGCCGAGGAAATCCAGCAGATTTCCAGCTGCGGCCAGACCGGAAGGCCGCACATCGCCCGGTTGCTGATGGAGAAACGAGTGGTCGACAGCTTTGACGCCGCCTTTCGCCAGTATCTTGGCCGCAACAAACCCGCCTGGGAAGGACGCTTCAGCTATTCCGCCGCCGAGACCATCGACATGATCCACCGCATGGGCGGGCTGGCGGTTTTGGCCCATCCCGGTCAACTGGATCAGGAAATGCGAGCCCAATCGTTGCTGATCCGGGAGCTGGTGCTGCGGGGCCTGGACGGGCTGGAACTGTTTTACCCCACCCACACCCGCAAAATGACTAAAAAATTCAAAGCCATCGTTGCTGAACACAAACTCCTGGTTACCGGCGGCAGCGATTTTCACGGCATGACCCGCCCCACCCATCGCCTTGCCGGCAGGGCCCATGGCTTCTGTCCGCCCTGTTCCCTGCTCGAACCTCTCCTGGCCCGCCTCAACGGGCGCCAACCGTAATCTTTTCTGTTCCGAGCCGCCATGCACACTATTCTCATCGTTGACGACGAACCCAACTATCAGATCGTCCTGGCCGAACTGCTCAAGGACGAAGGCTATGAAGTCTTCACCGCCGACAGCGGCGTCGCCGGCCTGCCGATTGTCCACAGCACCGACCTGGACCTGGTGCTCTCCGACATGAAAATGCCGGGGATGGACGGCATTGAGTTTCTGGCCAAAATCAAGGAATTCAACCGGGAGCTGCCGGTGATCCTGATCACCGCCTACGCCGAGGTGGAGAAGGCGGTCGAGGCCATGCGGCTCGGGGCTTTCACCTACCTGGCCAAGCCCTTTTCCAACCAGCAGTTGTTGGCCAGCGCCACCAAGGCCATCGAGCATTATGGTTTAATTCGGGAAATCAGGCGGTTGCGGGCCGAGGCCACGCCGCGCTCGGGGTTTGGCGGCATGATCGGCAAGAGTCCGTCGATGCGCGCGGTGTATCAGTTGATCGAAAAGGTGGCGCCTACGCCCTCCTCGGTGCTGATCACCGGTGAATCGGGAACCGGCAAGGAGCTGGTCGCCCGCGCGATCCACAACCTGAGCCCGCGCAAAGACGCGCCCTTTATCTCCGTCAACTGCGCCGCCCTGTCCGAGCATCTGCTGGAAAGCGAACTCTTTGGCCATGAAAAGGGATCCTTCACCGATGCGGTGGTTATGCGCAAAGGGCGATTTGAGTTGGCCGACACCGGCACCCTCTTCCTGGACGAAATCGGCGAAATGCCGCCCCAGTTGCAGGCCAAACTGCTGCGGGTGCTGCAGGACAAAAGCTTTGAGCGGGTCGGCGGCAACGTCACCCAGCATGTCGACGTCCGCATCCTGGCGGCCACCAACAAAGATCTCAAGGACGAGGTCGACAGGGGGCAATTCCGCGAGGACCTCTATTACCGGCTCAACGTCATCCACATCCACCTCGCCCCCCTGCGCGAGCGGGTTGACGACATCCCGGCCCTGGTCACCCATTTTATCGAGAAGAACAGCCGCAACCTCGGCAAAAACCTCGACATCTCGCCCGAGGCCCTGCGCCTGCTGGTCAGCCTGCCTTGGGAAGGCAATGTGCGCGAACTGGAAAACACCATCGAGCGCGCCGCCATCCTCTGCAACGGCGACAAGATCGAGGCCGGCGACGTGCAGCCCGATTCCAGTCAATTGGCCAGCGCCCAGGAATGGAGCACCGGGCTGGAAATCAACCAGTTCATCCCGGAACATCTGAGTCTGGCCGAGGTGTTGAACGGCATTGAGGAAAAGCTGGTGCGCAAGGCCCTGGACGACGCCTTCCATGTCCAGGCTCGGGCGGCGGAACAGTTGGGCATCACCAAGAGTTTGCTGCAGTACAAGATGAAGAAATATAATCTGCAGCGGCGAAAGAAGTGAGTTGAGGCTGGTTGGCTGGCGCCATGGCGGCGCGGTATGGCGTCAGGTCAATTCGAGAGCATTTGTTCCATACAGTCGGTGTAAACGGCGCATAGGGTCCAGTCCCTCTGCGCCGTTTCTTTTTTACGGCGATCTCAACCCGTTCCCTGCAACGGCCACATTCCTGATGCACAAGACAAGTTGCTGCGCCCTATTTCTTGTCAAACAGAGGCAGATACTGCCCAAGCCCTTCTTCGGCCAGTTTTTCCTTGGGCACAAACCGCAGGGCTGCGGAGTTGATGCAGAAGCGTTGCCCCGTGGGGGCCGGTCCGTCGTCAAAAACATGACCAAGGTGGGAGTTGCCGCCCTTGCTGCGCACCTCGGTGCGGGTCGTGAACAGGGTTGAATCGTCTTTTTCAACAAGAGCGGTCTTGTTCACGGGCTGGGTGAAGCTTGGCCAGCCGGTGCCGGAATCAAATTTGTCGGTCGAACTGAACAAGGGCTCGCCGCTGACCACATCCACATAAATCCCCTCTGCCTTGTTGTCCCAATAGGCGTTTTTGAACGGCGGTTCGGTGCCGTTTTTCTGGGTTACCTCATACTGCAGGGGCGTCAGGCGCTGCTTGAGATCCTGCGGTTTGGCGGCTGTCGGGCTCTCGATGTTTTTCCAGGTGTTTTCCAGAAACTGATCACGGCCGGAACCCGCCCGATACATTTTGTAGCGGAAAGGGTTTTTCTTGTCGTATTCCTGGTGATACTCCTCAGCCGGATAGAATTTTGGCGCCGGCAGGATCGGGGTGACTATCGGCTTCTGGAATACGTTGCTTGCCGCAATTGCCTTTTTCGACGCCTCGGCCTGGACGCGCTGTTCCTCATTGGCATAGAAAATGGCCGTGGTGTAGGCGCGGCCGCGATCAACAAACTGGCCGCCCTCATCGGTGGGGTCAATCTGCCGCCAGAAGACGTCGAGCAGGTGCGGATAGGCGACCCGACCCGGATCGTAGACTACCTCCACCACTTCGATGTGGCCGCCCGCCATATAGTTCTCATAGGTGGGATTTGCCGTTGAACCGCCGGCATAGCCGGACTGCACCGACAACACGCCGTCAATCCGGGTAAAGGGCGGGGCCACGCACCAAAAGCAGCCGCCGGCAAACAGAGCGCGCTGTTGCTCCCCAGCCTTTTGCCCTTCCTGGGCTGCGCCGCCGCTGTGCGGATCGACAACGAAAATCATGCCGACCGCCACATAATAAAAAAATCTGGGAAAATGTCTCCAAAACATGGGTGGTCCTCCTTCTTGAGACCTCAGCTATATGAGAATCGTTCCTGACCAAGAGGATAAGACTGCTTGCCGCTCTTGCCACCGTTTTTATTAGGGCAAGCAAAAAGAAGCGGCAAAAACGGCAAAAACAGCATAAGGCGGCGGCAACACAGATCGGCGCACAAAAAAAAAAAGCCCCTGTCGTTTCCAACCGGAATCGACAGGGGCTTTGGAGCCGCATTAAGCCGCTGTAAGCGCGACTGGCGCGACAGCCTTCAGTCGCGGTTTTTATATTTCGAACGGACCCCGCCGGAACGACGTTTCATTAGGAACCCGGCAACCACAAAAAAGCCCAGGAAGACGAGGAACCCCACGCCCAGGCCAATAAAAAACGTGCCCCAACCGCTCTTTTCCGATTTGGCCGCCGGCGCGGCGCCGTCCTGCGGGGCAGAACCTTCGGCGGATGCTGGGGCAGAGGTGTCAAAGGTGGCGTTGGCTGCGCCTGCAGTCGTTGCAGGCGTTGTCGGTTTAGCGGCGGCACCGGCCAATTCGGGTTTGGGCGGCACGATGGCAAAGCCTTTGGCCAGCAATTCCATGGCCTTGGCGTCGCGCACCTTGCGATCCTTGCTGCCCATGACCAGGGTGATGATCCGCACCCCGCCCTTCTTGGCGGTGGCGGCGATGGAGAAACCGGCCGCCTCATAGTACCCGGTCTTGAAACCGTCGCAGCCTGCAACCTGGGTCAGCAGCTTGTTGTGGTTGCGCATGATGAACTTGTCTTCACGAAATCCCTTGCTCTGGGTGCCGGTGTATTTCAGGGCCTCCGGCCGTTTGGCCAGCTCGCGGCAGAGAATCGCCAGATCGCGGGCAGTGGTGACGTCGGGTTCCTGGCCGTCCGAGGGCGGCAGGCCGTGCACTGAGTTAAAGCGGGAATTTTTCATCCCTAAAGCCTGGGCCTTCTGGTTCATCAAGGCGATAAAGCCCTCCTTGGAGCCGCCGATGTGGGTGGCCAGGGCCACGGCCGCGTCGTTGGCGGACTGCACCATCAGGGCGTAGATCAGATCCTCGACCGGAAACTGCTCCTTGGGATCGAGATAGACCTGAGAGCCGCCGGTTTTCGAGGCCTCGGGCGTCACCTGAACCATGTCGTCCAGCTTCAGCGCGCCCTGCTCGATGCGGTCGAGGATCACATAAAGATCCATCAGTTTGAGCACGCTGGCCGGATACACCTTGGCGTCGGCGTTGGCCTCAAACAGGGTCTTGCCGCTGTCGGCTTCGATCACCAACGCAGACACATAAGGGTCCTGGGAGATGACGTTTAAAGGGGTCCGGGCCGCCCAGGCAAACGGGGACAGCAGAAATACGGCAAGCATGCAGAGGGTGATGCGCTTCATGGTTCTCAGCTCCTGATCTATCGGCCGTCGCAGTGCAGCGGCGGCGTATGGGATTGCGGCGGATTGATTCGACAAAAAAGAGGAACAACAACAGGGGCGGCAGATCCCAACCTTCGCCCTCCCGTGACGGGACAGTGGTCCGGAACAGTGTTGGCGCTGGGGTGCCGTCGCCTCTCTGCGTCCACGAAGAAAAACCGCAAAAGGCTGAGCTGTAATTACTGTTGAAGCGCTTGCCTGTCAAACACTTCTTCCCCCTCTGCGGAAAACTTTGCCCCTGCAAGGACGCAACGAAATCCGGGGCGCGGCAGCCGGCCTGATCGGCGAAAGACTTGGCGCCGGCGGTTGATTGCGGTATGGTGCCGGCTATTCTCAGGGCAGGGTGAAATTCCCTACCGGCGGTATGTCCACTTGCTGGACGAGCCCGCGAGCGCCTGCCGTTGTTTGGCAGGGTCAAGCAGATCCGGTGAAAGGCCGGAGCCGACGGTGACAGTCCGGATGGGAGAGAATAGGGTTGACGGTGGAATGCCGTGTCGCTCGCGGCGACGGCAGCGGTGCGCCTGCGTCTTGCACGCCGGACGCTGCGGCTGCGCTTGACGTTTGCGGCGCACACAGGCAATCTCCGTCCGAAACCCGGGAACCGGCATCGGGCCGGTTCGTTCCCGCACGCCCTGATTCTGGTCACTGATCTTCCAGGAGGCTACCATGAATCAGACCCCAGACGTTTCACTCTTATCCCGCTTCGGCAATCCCCAACAACGCGTGGAAATCGCCCTGGCCGCACTGGCCGAGGGGCGCGGCGTCTTGCTCGTCGACGACGAAAACCGCGAAAACGAAGGCGACCTCATCTTCGCCGCCGAATCCCTGACCGTCGAACAGATGGCCCTGCTCATCCGCGAATGCAGCGGCATTGTCTGCCTCTGCCTGACCGACGAACAGATCCGCCGCCTTGAACTGCCGATGATGGTCGCCAACAACACCAGCAAAAACGGCACCGCCTTCACGGTCACCATTGAGGCACGACATGGCGTGACCACCGGCGTGTCCGCCCAGGATCGGGTGACCACGGTTCGCGCCGCCATCGCCCCGGACGCGCGCCCGTCGGACCTGTCCCATCCCGGCCATGTTTTTCCGCTGCGGGCCCAACCGGGCGGAGTGCTGACCCGGCGCGGTCACACCGAGGGCACGGTCGACCTGATGCGGCTTGCCGGCCTGCAACCGGCCGGCGTGCTCTGCGAATTGACCAACCCGGACGGCACCATGGCCCGCCTGCCGCAGGTGGCGGCCTTTGCCGACAAGCACCAGATGCCGCTGCTCTCGGTTGAGGATCTGGCGGCATACCGGCAAACCCGGCTCGCAGCCGCGTAACCTGCCCATCCCCGCCGGCGGAATCAGGCGCCGCCGGCGGTTTTTTGATCGTGAACGCAGGGCGTCCTGCGCCTCAATCAACGCGCAAGCCGATTTTGATTGCCCTTCCCGCCCCAATCTTGCTATTTTCCATCGGTTGCGCCCGCTCACCTGTGCGCGGTCGCATTTCCCCGATTTGGCTCCGACTGACTGCAAGAGGAAGAGAATATGACGACGCAGGACAAACAACCGCTCTTTTTAGGCGATCTGTGCGCGCGGTGGCGCATGGACGCGGATCAAATTCTGGAAATCGCCCTGGCCGGCAAGCTCGAGTTGTGGATCAATTTCACCAAGGTGTTGGTGCACAAGGCGGGCAAGGTTGACGGGGCCAAGAAAAAGAAGGCGCAGGCCCCGCAATTCCACGAACTGATTGAGCTCAAACCGCAAGCGGAGATTTTGACCCAACTGCAGGGGCGATGCGACCGGCTGCTGATTGGCGCCGAATTTCCCTGTCTCAACGCCAAGGACAAAGAGGTTGCGGTCAGCAACTCGGTGGGCGAGGAATGGGGCGAGACCAGCATGCTCGGCCTCCAGCCGACCAGTCTCTACGCCCGGCTGGACGATGTGGTCCGGTTCGAGCGCAAACACAAGATCGGGCCGCCCCCGGCCGATTTCAAAGAGCCTGAACAACGGACGCCCTGCTGCAAGTCAGCCGCGCCCGGCAACGGCGTCGAGCATCCCTGCTTTGCCCCGGAATTGCACGCCGCCAACCAGTGTTGGGCGGCTCTTTTCAGCCAGGAGGAGACTGCGGCCGAGATGAAAAAAGCGGACGTCCTGACGTGGTTGCGGCAAGAACATCCCGAGCTTTCCAAGGCCGCCGTCGAACGCATTGCTCAGGTGGTCGCCCCGCAAAACAGCAGGCGCCGCTCAGCGGATCATTGACCCAACGCCATGAACGCACAGTCTGTATTCCGAACTAGCCTCGCTTTGGCCGCCGCGCTCTGCCTTGCCGCCGCCATGCCGGCAACCGCGCAATCAGCGACAGCAAAGCCGACAACCACCAAGGCCACCGCAACGCAGTCGCCGCCAACAAAGGCGACGTCGACCAAAGCGACCGACGTCGACGGCTTCAAAGGCATGCGCTGGGGCAGCAATTTGGCGGATCTGCAGCGCACCAAGACGCTTGTTCTGACCCAGGAAAACGAGGCGGACGGCTCCTCGCTTTATGCGTTGCAAAACGAGGCGTTGCGTTACGGCAAGGCCACGCTCTCCGGCATCCACTGCTCGTTTGCTCAGGAACGGTTGCAGGGCGTGATCCTGCTGTTTTCCGGAGCTTCAAATTTCGCCGCAATGAAAACCGAGGCCACTGCCAAGTTCGGCGAAAGCGTTAAAATCGATCAAAAAGGCGATGAAATGTACAGCTGGGTAGGGAAAACCACCAGCATCTTGCTTTCGTACAACCGTCGCGCCCAAACCGGCTTTCTGTTCTTGAAACCGAAAAAACCGCTGAAACCAATCAAATCGCCTAAACCGGCTCAAGCGGCTCAAGCGGCTCAAGCGGCCAAGCCGCTTATACAGCCACAGCCAGCGCAGCCTGAAACCCGACCGACCCCGCCCAGCGATGATTTTGAGACCGCCCTGGACCGGGCCTCGTTGCCGGAAACCCCGCAGCCCGCAGCCCCTTCAGCCCCCTCAACGGCGGCTTCGTCGACCTTGCCGGCTTTGCCCGCAGCGCCATCCTACCCCACAACCTACGCGCAAGGATCGGCGCCTGCGCCCATCAGCCCGGACATCCAAAACCTGATCGACCGCGACCAGGCCCTGACCCGGTTGTGCTGGAGCGGCGCAGGACCGGCGGCCGACGACGCCTGCCGGCAGATGCGGGAGAGCGTGCAGCGCCTGCAGTCCCTGGGGATGTGCATGAGCCCCGGCGATCCTGCGGCGGCCGAACCCGAGGTCGTGTGGAGCCGCTGCAACCAGACGGCAACCCAGGCTTCGGCGCCTGCGCAGGCGCCGGTGCAGGCCAACCCCAAAGAAGGGCAGTGCGGGCTGGTCGCCGAGATGTTCACAGCTGCGGCTGAGGCGCGCGAAGAGGGGGCCTCGCCGTTGGTCGCCGAAGAGGAACTGACGTCCTATCAGAGCGACCGCCGCGCGGCCGTCAGTGTCGAGTTGATCCGTGAAACCGTGGAATTGATCTATTTCGATCCGAACTACACCTCGCTGTGGGGTAACCCGTTGGCTGAAAAGGTGAGGGCGTCCTGCCTTCAGGGCAACGGTCCCTACGCCCATCCCCTGCCCTGAAGATATTGGGGAAGAAGATCAGGCGACAGCCGTATCGAGCTGGAACACCAAAAGATCGCCAACAGAGATAAAAGCATCGGTGGCCAGGAAAAATTCGCAGGTCTCGACGGCGGCTTCCAGGTCATGGAGGCTGCGGTCACATCACTGAAACTGAGGGGCGGCAATGGGTTGTTCGTATGTCGGCATTCATCGAGCAGGCGGGCAGGATTTCCTGCAATGTCAGACCAACGGGCAACCGCTTCAAGAGCGTTCTTTGACCCAGGAAGACAGGGATCTGTTCGCCGGCTGGATTGGCGCGTATCAACGGCTTCAGGTGACAGACAACAATCCCGCCCGGCTGCTGGAACTCGGGCGGGCGATGCGTCAATGGCTTGACCAGCGCAATTGGTTGAGCAACCTTCAAGAAAACGCGTCTTCCCCGCCTTTTGTGCTCGAATTTCGAGTCGATAGAAATCCTGACAAAGAAGCGCTCCGGTTTCTGGAAGTTCCCTGGGAACTGCTTGCCGACGCAGACGGGCATTGGGCCGGCAACGCCACCCTGCTCTACTGCCCGGTCCGCCGCATCGGCCCCGCATCCATTCCTTCCGCCTGCTCCCCCCATCGTTTGTCCCTGGCGTTCATGGCCGCCGACCCAATCGCGCCTCACCCCACCCCTGCCCCCTCTCTCCGCTACGAGGAAGAGGAACAGGCGATCTTTCAGGCCGCCGGCAACCTGGGCCTGGACCTGATTGTTGAAGAAAGCGGCTCGTTGAAGCAATTGGTTGAAACGGTGTCCAGCCAGGACGACCTGCAGGTGGTGCACATTTCCTGTCACGGCAACTTGGCGCAACCCGATCCCAACAGCGCCGCGACTCCGGTGCTGTTTCTGGAGACCGATGAAGGCGCGCAGGAGCCGGTCTCCCCGGCGCAATTTGCCCAGGAATTTGGCTCCACCCGTCCGCGGTTGTTGTTCGCCTCGGCCTGTAAGACCGGCCAACCGGAGGATGCCCTGGCGCACTCTTTCGCCTCGTCGCTTGTCCAGCGGGGCTGGCCGGCCGTGCTCGGCTGGAGCGGTTCAGTGGGGGACAAGGAAGCCACTCGCTTTGCGGCCGCGTTCTACAAACATCTCGCCCGGCCCAACACGCCGCTGGTCAGCGCCTTGGCCTACGCCCGCCATGCGCTCATCACCGACGCGGCGCAACGCGACCAGAAACCCTCCACGGATTGGCATTTGGCGCGGCTCTATCTCGGCGCCTCCGACGGCGGGCCCGTCTGCTGCGGAACAAGGGCGCGCAACCCGCATCCAGAGCGGGAGAGCAAGGCCTTTCTGGACGCCAAACGGCAGGTTCCGGTCGCCAGCCGCTGGGAGTTTGTCGGCCGCCGCCGTCAGTTGCAAACGATTCTGCGCACATTGCGGGAGAAAAAATCCGCCGGCGTGCTGATCCACGGCCTTGGCCGTCAGGGCAAATCCAGTCTGGCGGCGCGGGCGGCCAACCGTCTGCACCACCTCTTTGGTCACCGGACCGCAGTCGTGTTTGGCCGCTATGATGCGCCAAGCATCCTTGCGGCAATTGCCGAGGCCTTGCCCAACCAATTGGTCAAAGAGATCGTTCGCCGCCATCAACCGCTTGTTCGTGATCAGCCGGACCGGTTGACAGAGGCCCTGACCGAGCTGCTGGAAGGCCCCTGCCGCGAACAGGCCAGCCAAAACTCCATTGCCCAGCATCCGGTGCTGCTGGTCATCGACGATTTCGAACAGGCCCTACGGACCGAGCAACCGCCGCCCTACACCGTGCACCCTGATTTTGAGCAGGCAATCCAGGCGGTGATTCGGGCCTTCAGTCAGGCGGACAGCCAATCCGCCCTGTTGTTCACCAGCCGGTACGCCTTCATCTTGCCAGCCGGCGACGAGGATCTGGCCCAACGCCTCCTGGATCTGCCGTTGCCGATTATGCAGCGCCCTGAGGGACGCAAACAGGCGGAGGCCAAGGCCCGGGCGCTTGGCCTGACCGTGAACGAGCCGGAGCGGGTTGACCGGATTATCCGGGCGGCTCAAGGCAATCCCGGTCTCCAGGATTTGCTGTTCCAGATGCTGATCAAGGCGGCCCAGGAGCAAAACGCAGGCGCGCAACCGCTTGCTCGGCTTGACGACTTGCTCGCGGAAATGGAGCAATTCATTCAAACCGGCCAATACCCCCAACAGGCCGAACTGCTCACCTTTCTTGAAAACCTGGTCATCAACAAACTCCTTGGCCAACTCGACCAGGGCGAACGGGACCTGCTGCGCGCATCAACGCTGTTCCAATTGCCGGCGCCTGAATCCGTTCTCCGCCGGATTGCCGAGGTCTACGGCTACGCCGGCAAGCAACCGTTTGGGCATCGTCTCTACGGCCTGGGGCTGTGGGAACGGCAGCGCAATTCGCTGACCGGAGAGGCGGCGCTTGCCTGCAACTCTCTGGTCCGGCCGCACCTTGCGTTGCTCAGCGAGGAAGAGCAGCGACATTTCGCGCAAGCGGTTGTTATGCCAATCTTCACTGCCTGGGGCGGCGAAGACGGCAGCCAACGACCGCGCCTGGCCGATGGCGAGCTTACCCGGCTGGCGCTGTTGGCGGACCATGGCGAGGTCCTGACCCATGTCGCGGCGGGCGGCCTGCGTTTTCTTGAGGATAATTTCCAGTATCTCCAGGCTGCGGAGTGGGCGAAACAGTGCCTTGAAATTTTCAAGCAACAGGAGCGCGAGGCGCCGGTTCGCTTCTATCATCGTGCTGGCGAGATGCTTCACCAGGTGGGCGAGGTGCAGCATGCAGCGGGCTGTTTGGCCCAGGCGGTTGCGTCTGTGGGCGACGTTGATGAACAGAGTGCTTCCCAGGATAATTTCACCTGCGCTTCCCTGTTGCTCACCCATGGCCGATTTCTCCAACAGCAGGGTGAGGTTGACGCGGCGCTTCAGGTCTTCGAGGAGGCGGAACGACGGCTCAAAGCCTGTAATGCAGGACGCGAGCGAAACATAGCGCTGGGCGACATTGCGCGTATCCTTGTCGACAAGGGTAAGATCGAGCAGGCGCTGAAGCTGCACAACGAAATGCTCCAGGTTTTCCAGGAACTCGGCGACCGGCGTTCACGCGCGGTGACGCTTGGCGACAAAGCGCATATCCTTGTCGACAAGGGTGAGGTCGAGCAGGCGCTGGAGCTGCACAAGGAAAGGCTCCAGGTCTTCCAGGAACTCGGCGACCATCGAGAACGCGCGATAACGCTTGGCGACATAGCGCGTATCCGTGGTGACAAGGGTGAGATCGAGCAGGCGCTGGAGTTGCACAAGGAAAGGCTCCAGGTCAATATTGACTTGGGTAATCCTGCTGGGGTTGCCAATGCCCTATGGGACATTGCGCAAATAGAAGTGCAACGTGAACAGTATCAGGACTCCTACCAGCATCTTCAAGAAGCCTATGAGTTGCTGACGAAACTCGGCCGACTGGATGGGATTTGTTGGGTTGGCCTTGATCTCGGCACGTTGCTTTGTCGGGCTGGACATGCTGAGGACGGGATACCGATCCTGCAGCGCTCACTGGAAGGGTTCAATAGGTTGGGGCAGTTCGAAGCAGCGAAGAGCACACAAGCCATGCTGGCCCTGTTTTCTGCTCCGCAGCAATGCAATAAATCGCCGTAAGGAGAGGAACGGTCTATGGATAATACAGTGTTTATCGAAATTGCCGGACCGGAATCCGATGCGGCAGCCAAGGAACTGGTCGCTTCCATTGCGACCATTTACGGCGAAAAGCCCATGGTTCTCGACGCTCGGCAACCCTATTCGCGCCCATCGAGTGACCAGAAGATCGACCCGGGCACTGTGCTGGGGACCATCACAATCGTGCTGGCCATTCCCCCTGCCCTCCTTGCGGCTTTACAGTTGAAAGACCGGTTGCGGAAAAAAGAGCAATTCGAGCAAGTCACCCAAAAAGTCGCCACACTCAAAACCAACAGCAAGACGACCACATTTCGCCTGCGCATCGGGCTGGTGACCATGGAACTGGAACGGACAACCTTCGGCCAACTCATGGACAACATTTCCACTGAATGGAAATGACCGCGTGGAGTGTCGGTCTGATTGCGCCCTAACTGGAATTGATTTTGCGCCGGATACACTGGACGCTGGAGCGTCCGGAGAGGGATAATTCCGTTTCTAAACCAAGCGAAGCATGATGCACAGAGCAAAACCTCGTCGACGAAGATGTGTCATCTCGACCAAAGGGAGAGATCTCGGTCCGTTGCAAGATTTCTCCTCGCTGTGCTTGTCGACAAACAGACGCGATTCACTTTTGAAATAGAAATAGAATAAAGGTCTTGCGGCGACGCTCAGGCGATGGCCGGACCAAGCTGGAACACCCAGAGGTCGCCGGCAATCCAGGTCTCACGTTCCTTGCGCAATCGGGTTGGTTCCAGAGCGAGCACAATCCAGCCGGTTGCGGCCGCGATGCTGCGAATATAGGCGTGGGAATAGGCGAATCTGCCGGTCTGCATCAGTTGGTAGCCGCCGGCGTCCAGGTGTTCGGTGGAAAAGCAGAACAGCGCCTGCGGCCGGGCCACGGCATGGGCGGAGGTGAAGACGTCCAGTAATTCGCCGACATAGATAAAAACGTCGGTGGCCAGGAAAAAATCGTAGGTTTCGGCGGTGGCGTCCAGGTAATGAAGGATGCTGTCCGGGTGCAGGACGGCGTAACAGCCCTTTTGCGCGGCCTGGGCCAGCATCTGGCGGGACAGATCAACGCCGTCCAGCACCGTGATCAGCGCCTTGAAGGAAAGGCCGCTGAGACCGGTGCCGCAGCCGAGATCCAGACCATGCGCGTAGACCGCCGGCTGGGCCTTGCTTTTGCACAAACATTCGCACAGCCGGCGCGGGTTGTCGTAGCCCAACTCTTCCACCAGGCTGTGTTCAAAGCCCTCGGCATAGGCGTCAAAGAAATCACGCACATAGGCGTCCGGGGCGTGCTCCGGGGTGACGCCGAGCAACGAGGCCAGCATGTGGCGAACCGACTCGTCTTCAGGCCGCAGTTCCAACACCTGGCTGTAGTAGTGAATCGCCTGGTCGATTTCGCCAGCGCGGTGGTAGAGATAGGCCAGGTTGTTGGCCGCCGGGTGATACCCCGGTTGCACGGCCAGAACCCGGTGGTAGCAGTCCATGGACCGGGCCTCGTCGCGGACGGTGCTGTAGCAGCCGCCCAGGTTGTAGAGGCTGTCGACGTGATCCGGGCAAGCAGCCAGGATCTGCAGGTAGGTGGCGATGGCCGCCGGATGGTCGCCGGTTTTCTTCTGGCAGAGGGCGAGATTGAACAGGGTGTCGGCATCCTCGGGCCCGTAGGTCGCGGCCAGGGAAAAGGCCAGCAGGGCTTGGTCAAATTCGCGCAGCGCGTAACAGACCAGCCCGACGTTGTAGTGGAGCAGCGCCGATTCGGGCAGATAGCCCAACAGGCTGCGGTACTGGGCGCGGGCCTCTTCCAGACGGCCTGCGGCATGAACACGGCAGGCTTCGGCAAAGGCCAGTTGCAACGCGTCGGCGCTCAGAGGCTGCGGGGGGCGGGGCGGGGTAGGCGTTGCAGGCGTTGACATTGCGGTCCGTGGCTGAAAAGATTGGCAAGGGGCAGAACCGAGACAACCGAGCTGCGCGGCGAGATGACGAGGGCCAGCATACCCCTTTTCCTTATCGTTGGTGAGAAAAAACGCCGGCCTGCTGTTTGCGCCTGCTGTTTGTAACAGTTGTTTGCATCTGCTGTTTGAACCTCTGCTTTGCGCGGCGGCTCCCTTGCCTGCGGCTGCTGGTCCACCGCTTCCTGCCGCCACGCTGCGGCTCCGCCAATCAGCTTTCAGTCAATCTTTGTTCCTCTTGCTGCGATGGTTTTCTCCCCTACCCTGCCCATCCATTCCGTGCTCCCTGCCCTGCAACGGGCGCTGGCCGTTGGCTCGGCGGTACTGGCCGCGCCGCCGGGATCCGGCAAAACCACCATTGTTCCCCTGGCCCTGCTGAACGAACCCTGGCTGGCGGGCAAGAAAATCCTAATGCTCGAACCCCGGCGGTTGGCGGCCAGGGCCGCAGCCAGCCGGATGGCAACGCTGCTTGGCGAACAGGTTGGCCAGAGCGTGGGCTGCCACATTCGTTTTGACCGACGCATCTCGCCGCAAACCCGGATTGAGGTGCTGACCGAGGGCATCCTCACCCGCCGGCTGCAGACCGACGCCGCCCTGGACGAGGTTGGCCTGATCATCTTTGACGAATTTCACGAACGCTCCCTGCAGGCGGATCTGGCCCTGGCCCTGTGCCTCGATCTCCGCCAACTCCGGGACGCTCTTCGTCTGCTGGCGATGTCGGCCACCCTAGACGCAGCCGCCCTGGCCGAAATGCTGGGAACCGCAGGCCCCGCCCCGATTATTGTCGGCGAAGGCAGGCAGCACGAGGTGCGGATCGACTACCTCCAGCGGGAAGCCAAGGGCCGCATCGGCGAGGTTGGGGCGCGCGGCGTGGTACGCGCATTGACCGAACACCCTGGCGACGTCCTCGCCTTTTTCCCCGGTGCCGGCGAAATCCGGGAAGCGCACCGGCTTTTGGAAGGAGATCCCGCCTGTCGTGGACTGTTGATCCTGCCGCTGTTTGGCGATCTTGCCCAAAAAGATCAGGACCGGGCGATCCTGCCCGATCCGGAAGGGCGACGGCGGATCATCCTTGCCACCTCAATTGCCGAAACCAGTCTCACCATCGAAGGCGTGGGCTGCGTGGTTGACAGCGGCTGGTCGCGGCTGCCCGCCTTTGATCCGGGCAGTGGCCTGGGCAGGCTGACCACGGTGCGGGTGTCCAAGGCGGCGGCCGCGCAACGGGCCGGCCGGGCCGGTCGCCTTGGGCCGGGCTACTGCCTGCGGCTGTGGACAACGGCCGAGCAGCACAGCCTGGCGGATTTTCATCCTCCGGAAATACGCAACGTTGATCTCACCGACCTGGCCTTGGAACTGGCCCTCTGGGGCGTGACCGATCCCGGCGAACTGCAGTGGCTTGATCCACCTCGCGAAGGCCCCTACCAGCAGGCGCGGGAAGTGTTGCAAAGCCTGAACGCCCTGGACGGAGCCGGCCGGATCACCAGCGCCGGCAGACAACTGGCCGGGCTGCCCCTGCATCCGCGCCTGGGCCACATGCTGCTCCAGGCGCAAACCATGGGCCAGGGGGCGTTGGCCTGCGATCTGGCCGCCCTGCTCTCTGAGCGCGATCCGCTCAAGCGCGACGCTCAGGCCGCCACCGCCGACGTGGGCGTACGGCTGCATTTGCTTGCATTATGGCGGCGCAAGGGCGACCGGGCAACGCGCGAGGCCGGCGGCGACCCCGCGCTCTGCCGCCGCATCGATCAGGCGGCGCGGATGTGGCAGCCCCTGATGGGCCGCAACCAGGAGGCCAGAGACCTTGACGCCGTCGGCGCCCTACTGGTCTTTGCCTACCCCGAGCGCATTGCCCGCAGACGCCCTGGGCAACAACTGCGCTACCAACTGGCCTCGGGACGCGGGGCCGCGCTGGCGCCCACTGATCCGCTGACCGCCAGCGAATATCTGATTGTGCCCCACCTCGACGCCGGTCACCGCGAAGGCCGCATCTTTCTTGCCGAATCCCTCGACCTTGCCGAGATCAAAGGTCGTCACGGCCATCTGCTGAAGACCAGCGAACAGGTGGTCTGGAATGCAGAAGCCGCCAGGGTTGCGGCGGTGCGACGGGTAATGTTGGGAGAAATCGTGATTGAGGAACAGCCGCTGACCAAGGTCGACCCCGAGGCGGCCATCCAGGCCCTGCTGAGCGGCATCGCCGGGATGGGACTAGGCTGTCTGCCCTGGACCAGGGAAGCGCGCCAGTGGCAGGCCCGCATTCACTGCATGGGCAATTGGCGGCCGGATGGGGAGTGGCCGGATGTGCGCGACGAGGCCTTGATCAAGGATCTCGGCTGGCTGGCGCCGTATTTGGGCGGCGTCACCCGGGCCGAGCAGCTCGGTCGGCTCAATCTGGTGGAAATATTTAAAAACTGGCTTGGTTGGGCGCGGCGCCAACAGGTGGAGCGGGAAGCGCCTGAGACCATCGCCGTGCCCAGCGGCTCGAATATCCGCATCGAATACCGGATCGACGAGCCGCCGTTGCTGGCGGTCCGCATCCAGGAGATGTTTGGCCTCAGTGAAACGCCTGCGGTCTGCGGCGGCAGGGCGCTGCTGCTGCTCCACCTGCTCTCGCCGGCCAGGCGTCCCATCCAGGTCACCGCCGACTTGGCCGGGTTCTGGCAGCGCGGTTATCCGGAGGTCAAAAAAGAACTCAAAGGCCGCTATCCCAAGCACTACTGGCCCGACGATCCCCTGGTCGCCGAGGCCACCAGGGGGGTGAAGAAAAAGGGCGGGTCAAAGCCGGGCTGACTCGGCGCCGGCGCGGCCCTATAGACGCCAGTCGCCGCGCTCCAGGCGGTTAACAGCGAGCAATTGCAAAACGCGTTTTATTCCGGTTTGTCGACTAGTTGACGCCAATTGTTAATTCGCCAACTTGAGAGTGGCAACACCTGCTACGATGAGCGCCACCCCCAAATACCTTGCGATAGAAGTTGGATCATTAAAATACAGTATCCCCACTGCGAAGGTTCCAGCGGCGCCGATACCTGTCCAGACCGCATAAGCGGCGCCGATAACAGGCCATCCAATCTCAAAGAGCCCCGCAAGAATCAAAAAAATCCAAGCCATCGCGACCTCATTTGAACGGAAAAAATAATAATTTCAAAACGTTTATCCGTTCCATTTTCTATCCTCACGCATGTTGCGCTAGCAGTGCTTGCAGACCTTTTCCGGCAGCGGCAGGTCAACACTGGCGCCGCCCCAATTGAGCTTGCTGCGCAGGATGTTGAAATAGCTCTTCCAGGGGGAGCTGATGATCAGCAGCGGTTTGGAGGCCTTTTGCACCAGGAGATAGTCGTTTTCGGTGATGGTCCACTGCAGTTCGCCGTCCACGATCACCTTGACCTGACCGGCCGGGGCCAGCAACTGAGTGGTGACCTTGTGCTGCGAGCCCAGCAGCACCGGGCGCGATTCGAGCATGAAGGGACAGATGGGGGTGACGACAATGGCGTCGAGTTCGGCGTGAACCACCGGCCCGCCTGCTGAGAGGTTGTAGGCGGTCGAACCGGTGGGGGTGGACATGATCAGGCCGTCCGCCCGGTAGGTGGTGACGTATTCCTTGTCCGCCCAGCAGCGCAGGCGAATCATGGCCTCGGTGCTTTTCTTGACGATCACCACCTCGTTGAGGGCGTGCACCGGGTCGCTTTTCTTGCCGGTGACGCCGTTGATAAAGGCGGCGGAGAGCATGATCCGCTTCTCCATCCGTACCTCGTCCTCGGACAGGAGGGTTTCCAGAGTCTCGTACATCTCGTCGGCGGCCACCTCGGTGAGAAAACCGAGATTGCCCAGGTTGACCCCGAGCACCGGCAGTTGATGCCGGCTGGCCTCACCGGCCACATGGAGCAGGGTGCCGTCGCCGCCCAGGACCAGCACCATGTCCATGGCCGGTTCAATCTGGTTCAGCGCCGCCTTGATCCCGCGCTTCTCGAACCAGGCAATCACCTCGCGTCCGATCTGCTCGACCTCCGGACTGTCCGGCCGGGTGACGACGCCCGCATACGCGATGTTCATGCACCCAGCTCCCGCGAACGTTCGGTGGCCGCCTCGATTGCGCCCATGACCACGCCGCGCAGGGCGCCGTCCTCCAACACCTGGATGCCGGCAATGGTGGTGCCGCCGGGCGAGGTGACCTTGCCCTTCAACACCGCCGGATGATCGCCGGTCTCCAGGGCCAGTTTGGCCGAACCGTAGACCGTCTGCAACACCAATTGCTCGGCGGTTGGTCGGGGCAGGCCGGCTAACACGCCGCCGTCGATCATGGCCTCGATAAAGGTGAACACGTAACCGGGGCCGCTGCCGCTGAGGCCGGTGACCGCGTCCAACTGGCTTTCAGGCACTTCCGCGCAGGAGCCCACCGCGGAAAAAATGGCGGTGGCGACTTGACGGTCCTGGACAGTGGCCCGTTGATTGGGACTGAAGGCCGTGGCTGCGGCCAGCACCAGGGCCGGGGTGTTGGGCATGGCCCGGATCAGGCGCACCGAGTCGTTCAAGCATCCTGCCAAAGCCTGCAGGGTGACGCCGGCCATGATCGAAATCACCAGATGCCGCTCCGTCACCAAGGCGCTGTATTGACCGAGCACCGCAGCCGCCAACTGCGGCTTGATCGCCAGCACCAACACCTGGCAGGCACTGCAGAGCGCCGCTGCGTCCATGGTGCAGGCAACGCCGTATTGGCCTTGCAAGAAGTTGCGGCGGGGCTCGGTGGGCTCGGCCACCAATATCTTTTCCGGCGCGATCAAGCCCGCCGCCAAAATACCCCGAATCATGGCTTCGGCCATCTGGCCTCCGCCGACAAAACCTATTGTATCAATGGGTAAGCTCATATTTCTCCTGCCATGACGACATGTTTGGAAATAAAGGGAAGAGAACGTTAAGGCTCACCTGACCCGCGTAGTTTGCGGGGGTCAGAGTGAAGCCGATTGTTAACCAAATCGATTATATGCCGTGTTGGTATCCACTAGATGCTTTAGAAAATCTTTACCGTATTGAGTTGCATCTATCCAATCTTCTAAAATTACTATCAATGAATATTGCAAAAGAAATCCGATCCATTGTTCAAAAGTTCTGTCTTTATGTATATCTGGAAACATTTCACATGCAGCCTGATACTCATCTTGCGCTTGTTTGAGAGGAACACCAGCTGGCACAGAAACTAATCCGATAAGGAATGAAAACTGACTTCCAAAAATAAAGTGAGAAATATTTTGAAACTCCATGCTGACTTTTGTCCTCGCAAATTCTCTCATAAGGGCAGAGATTTTTTCTTCATCAGAAAAATGTTTGATATTTTCTTCAATTACTCTCTCCCTGCTGACCACGGATTCGGAGACAGCCGATTTCATTATACTCCCATAAGACAACAACATTGGGCCTTCTGGCTCAGGCACCCTATCTGGTTGTTGTTCAAACAAGACTCCATCTTTCCCAGCTCTTGTGATACACGATATCTTTTCGGTAAGCGGTTTTCGGAAAATGAAGAGCGCAAACAAACCAAGAATGAGGACAACGCCAGGCCAAACAATAGTTTCTAGCATATGGCTCCTGTTTGGAGGTTAACGAACGGCTATTATACGCATCTTCACCACAGGCGACAACCGCTGTCCTTGAGGGTGGCCCCATTGCAGCGCAAAAAAAAACCGCCGGAAAAATCCGGCGGCAGTTTTTCTGCGGGAAACAGGACAAACGTATTTTACATAGCGCAGGCCTGACGGGCGGCCATGGACTCGCCGACCGGGGCAAAGAACGGCGCGAACCGGTGCCCCGAGGTTTGGGTGGAATGGACGACCTGGCGCAACAGGGACTCGCCTCTTTTTTGGAAGGTGACGTACTCCCAGCAGTGGGGATTGTCGACAATGGTTTTCATCAGGCCCAGATGCAGGCTGTGACCGGAGCGGTCGGCAATCACGTGGCCCAACACCGGCGAGCCAAGCAGGGCCATGTCGCCGATCACGTCCAGCACCTTGTGGCGGATGAATTCGTCGTCAAAACGCAGGCCGTCTTCGTTGAGGATCGAGCGCCGGTTCCAGTGAATGGCGATGACGTTGTCCAGGGTGCCGCCAAGAGCGAGTCCATTTTGCCACAGTTGCTCGACCTGTTCGACAAAGCCGAAGGTGCGGGCAAAAGCGATTTCCTTGCTGAAGCGCTCTGGAGTGACCTCCACCGAGTAGCGCTGCTCGTTGATCAGGGCGTCGTCGAACTGGATCCGTCCCGACACCTTGAAGCCGTCGTGGGGCTCAATGCGGATCGACTTGTCGCCGTCAACAAAACTCATCGGCCGGGTGATGCGCAGAATCTTACGCAGGGCCTGCTGACGGTGCAGTCCGGCGGTCTTCAACAGGCGGACGAACGGACCGGCGCTGCCGTCCATGATCGGCGTCTCGTGGGAATCCAGGTCGATCACGGCGTTGTCGACGCCAAAGGCGCGCAGGGCGGCCATGAGGTGCTCGGTGGTGGAAATTTTATTGCGACCGTCGCCGATGGTGGTGGCCAAAGTGGTGTCCACCACCCGTTCGACCCTGGCCGGGATGATCGGTCGGCCCGCAATGTCCGAACGAACAAACTGAATGCCGGTGTTGGCCGGGGCGGGATTGATGGTCAGGTTGACGGTCCGGCCGGTGTGCAGCCCCACGCCGCAACAACTGACGGCGCGTTTTACGGTATATTGATGCGGCTCTATTTGCGGCGCCATAAGAAATCCTGCGTAGAGTGAAGAATGAACCATTCGAAGTATTTGCACTTTATAATGCAATTTCCTCTCCATACCGCCAGGGACAGAGGCGACGCGGCCCAAAAATTCAAAAAATTATACTAAATCAAAAGAATAGGACAAACCGCCGTCGCCGGTCCGGAACCGAAAAACCTGTGCAGCACTGTGGCAAAAAAAACACATTTGGAAAAACTCCGTGAAAATGTTGCTTTTTTAACACAATCCACATCGACCGCTCAGGGGTGCTTGCGCAATTCGCGCACGGCGTGAAGAATGCCCTGCGCGAATTGCTCGTCCGCTTCCACCTGCATCCGCACTCCAATCAGCGGCAGGGGCAGCGCAGCGGCGTAGGGCGACAACTTGACCAGATCCTTTTCCGTGCCGATCAGAAACTGGCCGCCTGCGTGCCGGGCCCTGGCAACCAGTTTGTCGACCAGGCCCGAGGTGTAGCGCTGATGATCGTCCAGGGAAAAAAATCCAGCCAGATCCACCCGGCACGTTTCCAGGGTGTGACGAAACGATTCGGGGCGGGCAATGCCACAGAAGCCAAAGCCTCTGCCGCTGATCAGCGCCTCCGGGGGCGCCGGTTCCAGCATGCCGGCGGCCGAAAGCCGCACCGGACCTTCCAGGCCGTAGCCGGTCTGCGCCGTCGGGATCTGCGGGAAACGGGCCTGTAGCAGTTCGCAAAATTTGTTGGCCCGCTCCCGGTTGCCGTCGTGGACCCCGGTCAGGACAAAGCCGGTGGCCCGATGCAGGGCCGCCACCGGTTCCCGCAGGTCGCCGCCGGGAAAAACGCGGGAGTTGCCGGCCAGCCGGTCGGCGTTGAACAGAGCCAGGTTGACGTCGCGGATGATCTGCAGATGCTGGAACCCGTCGTCGAGCAGGAGCACGTCGGCCCCCATTTCCACGGCCCGCTGGGCTGGAAAGCGGCGGACCAGACCGGTCAGCACCGGAACGCCGGGCAGGGTTTCGGCCAGCAGCCGCGGTTCGTCGCCGGCCTGTTCGGCGTCCAGCAACAAAGCGGCTCCGTCGGAAACCAGATTCACCTTGAGACGCGCCCGCCCTCCGTAACCCCGACTGACCACCGCCGGATGGAAGCCATGGCTTTGCAGCAGGCGGGCCAGATACTGCACCATCGGCGTCTTGCCGCTGCCGCCCATGGTCAGGTTGCCAACGCTGATCACCGGGGCGTCGAGCCGGTAGGATTGCAAAACGCGCCGGCGGTACAAGGTTTCGCGCAGGCGCATGGCCAGGCTGTAAATCGGGGCCAGAGGCCGGCCCAGGGCGAAATAGAACGCTGTTGTTTTCATCATGGTTGCGAGGAGGCGGAAACAGGAAAGTCGTCGGACTGGAAGCGACGGCGCTCCTGCAGCGTAGGACGGACAACCAGCCCAACCGGTTGCCGTCCGGCCCTTTGCCCGGCGTCGCGCCCTGTCATTTTTGGTGCAAATTTATCCCCATGGGGTAAGAAAAGGGCACAGTAGAGTATTGCTTCTTCTTTTGCAATTTAATCCAGCGAGGAGGTTCATGGGGCAATGAAATCCATCAAAATATATGCACTGCTGACGGCCTTTGTCTTGGCCGCAGGCGCAACCGCGACCGCCGTCGAACCGATAAAAATCGGCGTGGCCGGGGCCCACAGCGGCGATCTGGCCTCCTATGGCCTGCCGAGTTTAAAAGCGGCCCAGCTAGTGGTCAAAGACATTAACGACCAGGGTGGAATCAACGGAGCGCCGGTGGAACTGCTGGTGGAAGACGACGCCTGCAAACCGGAAATCGCCGCCAACACCGCCGCCAAGCTGGTTTCCAGCGGGGCCAAGGCAGTGATCGGCCACATCTGTTCCGGCGCCACCAAGGCGGCCCTGCCCATCTATCGCGACGCCAAAGTCCTGGTGATCTCGCCCTCAGCCACCACCCCCGCCCTGACCCAGAACGGCGTATATCCCAATTTCTACCGGACCATTGCCGCCGACGACGCCCAGGCCAAGGCGGAAGTCGATTTCACCCTGGCTACGCTCAAGGCCAAAAAAATTGCTGTGATCCACGACAAAGGCGACTACGGCAAGGGGTTGGCGGAATTTGCCAAGACCTTTATTGAGCAGTCCGGCCAGGCCGAGGTGGTGCTGTTTGAAGGCGTTACCCCGGGTGCGGTCGACTACTCCGCCGTGGTGCAGAAGATTAAACGCTCGGCCGCCGACGCCGTTATTTTTGGCGGCTACCACCCCGAGGCCTCCAAAATTGTCGGCCAGATGCGGCAAAAACGGATGACCATTCCCTTTGTCTCCGACGACGGCGTCAAGATCGACACCTTCATCCAACTCGCCGGCAAGGACGCCGAGGGCGTGTACGCCACCGGCCCAGCCGACGTCTCGCACCACCCGATCACCAAAGAATACCGGGAAAAATTCAAAAAAACCGAGGGAGCCGAGCCCGGCGCCTTCTTTGACAACGCCGTCGCCGCCGCCCTGGCCCTGACCAACGCCATTGCCAAGGCCGGGACCACCGAGCCCAACGCCATGGCCAAGGTGTTGCGCAGCGAGGAAGTGGCCACCCCCTTTGGCAACATCAAGTTCGACGCCAAGGGCGAGCCGATCGGCATTGGTTTTTCCATCTATCAGGTGCAAAACGGCCAATTCACGGTCGTGCAGTAAACCACTTTCCCGCGGGTTGACAAATGCCTGGAATCGCGGTTGCGGTTCCAGGCATTTGCGCTTTGCAGGGGCGTTCGCCCTCAAACCGATTCGTTGCACTCCGCGCGGCGGCCAGCTCTTCAAGGAACCCCATGGATTATTTCATTGAACTCGTGTTCAGCGGCCTGACTCGCGGTTCCATCTACGCACTGATCGCCCTGGGCTACACCATGGTCTACGGCATCATCGGATTGATCAATTTTGCCCACGGCGAGATTTACATGATCGGAGCCTTCACCGCCCTGATCGCCTCCACGGTGCTGAACATCTTGGGTCTGCCGCTGTACGCGGTGTTGATCCTAACCGCGCTGGCCGCCGCCGTCTGGGCCGCCGCCTACGGCTACACCGTGGAACGGTTGGCCTACCGGCCCTTGCGCAACGCGCCCCGGCTGTCGCCGCTGATCTCGGCCATCGGCATGTCGATCTTCCTGCAAAACTACGTCATGCTCGCCCAAACCTCAGATTTTCAGCCCTTTCCGGCCCTGATCCCGGAGTTTGCCTTCCTGGAGCCCTTTGCCGCGATTGTCGGCTCCACCGATCTCACCATCCTGGCGGTGTCGGCCCTGTTACTGCTGCTCCTCACCCTGCTGATCAAATACACCCGCACCGGCAAGGCCATGCGCGCCACGGCCCAAGATCAGAAAATGGCCCTGCTGCTCGGGGTCAACGTCGACCGGGTCATCTCGATCACCTTTGTCGTCGGCTCGGCCCTGGCGGCCGTCGGCGGACTGTTGATCGCCTCGCACATCGGCCAGATCAATTTTTCGATCGGCTTCATCGCCGGCATCAAGGCCTTTACCGCCGCCGTGCTGGGCGGCATCGGCTCGATTCCCGGCGCGGTGCTCGGCAGCTTTGTCCTCGGCCTGACCGAGGCCTTTGCCACCGGCTACGTCAGCAGCGACTACGAAGACGTGTTCGCCTTTTCCCTGCTGGTGCTGATTCTGATTTTCCGGCCCGCCGGCCTGCTCGGCAAGGCTGCGGTCGAAAAAGTATGAACCGCGCGAGAACGCCCATGCTGACCGTCAAAGATTTCCGTCAGGCCCTGATCATCGGCCTTTGGTTCATGTTTCTGACCTTCCCCATCCTGGTGATCAAGGTCAACCCGGTGGAAAAAACCGTGGTCTGGCGCTGGCCCAACATGCTGTGGGTGGGCGGCGTCAGCGCCTGCGTGTACTTGCTTTCCCGCGTCTTTCTTGCCCGCCGCGCCGCCCGACAGGAACGCATTCGGTTGGGCCTAGAGACGGAATCGAAGGGCCTGAATCTGGCTGTTTTCCGCCAGCCCAAGGTCTGCCTGCCGCTGCTCGGCGGCGTCGCCCTTTTCTTCCTTGCCTTTCCCGCCTTCTTTTCCACCTATCAGCTCAACATCATGATCACCGCCCTAATGTACGTGGTTCTGGGGTTGGGGCTCAACATCGTGGTCGGAGTCGCAGGGTTGCTTGACCTGGGCTACGTCGCCTTCTATGCGGTGGGCGCCTATTCCTACGCCCTGCTACAGCTCCACTTCGGCATTGGCTTCTGGGTCGCCCTGCCCATTGGCGGCTTGCTCGGCGCGCTCTTTGGCCTCCTGCTGGGGTTTCCGGTGCTGCGGTTGCGCGGCGACTATCTGGCCATCGTCACCCTCGGGTTTGGCGAGATCATCCGGTTGGTGCTGGAAAACTGGGGCGAATTTTCCCAGGGGCCCAGCGGCATTTCCAACATTGCCCGGCCCGGATTTTTTGGCCTGGAGATGTCGCTGGACGGGTCGATCACCTATCTCTACTACCTGATGATCGGGATGGTCCTGTTCACCATTTTCGTAGTCAACCGGCTGCAGGACTCGCGCATCGGCCGGGCCTGGTACGCCCTGCGCGAAGACGACATCGCCTGTCAGGCCATGGGGGTGGACAAAACCCGGACCAAACTCGCCGCCTTTGCCCTGGGCGCCGCCTGGGCCGGCATGGCCGGCGTCTTTTTCGCGGCCAAAACCACCTACGTCAACCCGGCCAGTTTCACCTTTCTCGAGTCGGCCATCATCCTCTGCATCGTGGTGCTGGGCGGCATGGGCTCGATTGTCGGGGTGATTGTCGGCGCCCTGGTTCTCATTCTGCTGCCCGAGTATCTGCGGGCCCTTGCCGATTATCGCATGCTCGCCTTTGGCGCGGTTCTGGTGGTGATGATGGTGTTCCGGCCCCAGGGGATTGTCTCCACAGTGCACCGAACCTACACACTCCACCGTTAACCTGTTGCACTTTTGACACAGCCCATGCACCCCTTGCTTACCGTTTCCGCCCTGACCATGGATTTTGGCGGCATCCGCGCCCTGGACCACCTTGACCTGCGCATCCATCCAGGTGAAATTGCGGCCCTGATCGGCCCCAACGGCGCAGGTAAAACCACCTTTTTCAACTGTCTGACCGGCATCTACCCCCCCACCGGCGGCGATCTGCTGCTGACCCCGCCCGATCAGCCGCCGCGCCGGCTCAACGGCCTCAAACCCAACCGGATCACCGAGCAGGGACTGGCCCGCACCTTTCAGAACATTCGCCTTTTCCCCAACATGACGGTGTTGGAAAATGTGATGATCGGCCGTCACTGCCGCACCCAGGCCAAAATTCTGGGCGCGATCTTCCGCACCCCGGCCACCATCCGCGAAGAAAAGGCCATCGTTGGCATGAGCCTTGCTTTGCTTGAACGGATCGGGCTGGCGGATCAGGCCAACGAGTTTGCCAAGAATCTGCCCTACGGGGCGCAGCGAAGGCTGGAGATTGCCCGGGCCCTGGCCACCGAACCGTTGCTGCTGCTGCTCGACGAACCGGCGGCCGGGATGAACCCCCAGGAAACCCTGGAGTTGGACGAGTTGATCACCTCGATGAAAAACGACGGTCTGGCCATTCTCCTGATCGAGCACGACATGAAGCTGGTGATGAGCCTGTCCGACCATATTTTTGTTATGGACTACGGCCGCAAGATCGCCGAGGGCACGCCTGAACAGGTGCGGCACAACCCGGCGGTGATCAAGGCCTATCTCGGCGAGGAGACGGACCATGCTTGAGCTGCGCGGCATCGACGTCTTTTACGGCAAGATCCAGGCCCTGCACGAGGTCAGCCTGGCCATCCAACAGGGCGAGATTGTCGCCCTGATCGGGGCCAACGGCGCAGGCAAATCCACCGCCCTGATGGCGATCTCCGGGATTGCGCCGCCGCGCCGGGGCGAAGTGCTCTTTGAGGGGCAACCGATCACCGGGCTGACGCCGGACGCCATCGTCAAACTGGGAATTTGCCAGGTTCCCGAGGGGCGACACATCTTTCCGGATCTGACCGTGGCCGAAAACCTCGACATGGGGGCCTTTCTCCGGCGGGACGCCAAGGCAATCGCCGCTGATCGGGACATGCTCTACGAGCTCTTTCCGATCCTGGCGAAACGGCGCAACCAGCCGGGCGGCAATCTTTCCGGCGGCGAACAGCAGATGCTGGCCATCTCGCGCGCCCTGATGGCCCGGCCCCGGCTGCTGCTGCTGGACGAGCCCTCCATGGGCCTGGCGCCGCTAATCACCCGACAAATTTTTGCAATAATACAAAAAATCAACCAAGAACAAAACACGACCATTTTTCTGGTGGAACAGAACGCCAATCTCGCCCTGCAAACTGCGGATCGGGGCTATGTTCTGGAAAACGGCCGCGTCGTCATGCAGGACCGGGCAGCAACGCTGCTCAGCAATACCGCTATACAAAAAGCCTATCTCGGCATTTGAATGCAGGCCGCATTGTGCGGCCCAAGCCGGGAACATTACAGGAAGGACATGAAGAAAACGAAGGTTGGAGTGATTGGGGTTGGCTATCTGGGACGGTTTCACGCCCACAAATATGCGGCCATGGACGATGTGGAACTGGTGGGCGTGGCCGACGCCGATCTCGAGCGGGCGCAACTGGTGGCCGGCGAATGCGCCTGCCGCGCCTTTGCCGATTACCGCGAGTTGCTCGCCCAGGTGGAGGCGGTGTCGATTGCCGTGCCGACCAGTCTCCACCACGAGGTGGCCAAGGTCTGCCTGCAGCAAGGGGTCGACGTGATGGTGGAAAAGCCGATTACCACCACCTTAAGCGAAGCCGACGACCTGATCAATCTGGCCCGGGAGCAAAAACGCATCCTCCAGGTCGGCCACCTGGAACGATTCAACCCGGCGGTGCTGGCCATGCAGCCGCTGCTGACCCATCCGCTGTTCATCGAGGCCCATCGGATTGCGGTGTTCAAGGATCGGGGCACGGACGTGGACGTGGTGCTCGATCTGATGATCCACGACATCGACATTATCCTGTCCATCGTCAATTCGCCGATCATTTCCATCCTCACAGCCGGCTCGCCGGTGGTCACCCAGCTGACCGACATCGCCAACGCCCGCCTGATCTTTGCCAACGGCTGCACCGCCAACATCACGGTCAGCCGCATCTCCATGGAAAACATGCGGCGGATGCGCATCTTCCAGCCTGGGCAGTATCTGTCGATTGATTTCGGCAAAAAAGAGATCATGGCGGTGAAGTTGCGGGCAAACCAAGCCGGCGGCGCGCCCACGCCCGAGATCACCAAATCCGCCTTTCAGGACCAGGACGCCCTGGAGTTGGAACTGCGCGATTTCGTCCACCATGTCCGCGAACGCAGCCGACCGGCGGTTGCCGGCGAAGAGGGCCGACGCGCCCTGGACGTGGCCTTGCAGGTGGTGGAGCAGATTCACAGCAACCGCAAGCGGATCGAGCAGATTCTGATTGAAGAAGGTCACTCCGACCTGCTGGCCCTGCTCGGCCGGCACTGATCGGCTGAGCGGGCGCAGGCGATGGACGAGCAAGCAACAATGGGCCGCGAGGTGATGATTGTGGCCGGCGAGGCCTCGGGTGATTTGCACGGCGCGAATCTGGTGCGGGCCATGCAATCGCAGGAGCCGAGCCTGCGTTTCTGCGGCATGGGCGGCCAGGCGCTGCGAGAGGCCGGGGTGGAGTTGCTCTGCGACGCCGCCAAGCTGGCGGTGGTCGGCTTGGTCGAGGTGCTCAGTCACCTGGGCGACATCCTCCGCGCCCGGCGGGCCCTGATTGAACGGATGCGCGCCCGCCGCCCTGCCCTGCTGATCCTCATCGACTACCCGGATTTCAACCTGCTGCTGGCCAAACAGGCTAAAAAGCTGGGCATCCCTGTGTTCTACTACATCAGCCCGCAGATCTGGGCCTGGCGCAGCAGCCGGGTCCACGCCATCAAGCGTCTGACCGACCGGGTGGCGGTGATCCTGCCCTTTGAGCAGGCCTTTTACGCCCAATATGGCTATCAGGTCGACTTTGTCGGCCATCCGCTGATGGATTCGGTCAAGCCGGGTTTGAGCCCCGCAGCTTTCCGCGACCTGCACCGGATCGAACCGACCCGAAAGCTGGTCGGTCTGCTGCCCGGCAGCCGGCGAAAGGAGGTGGCCGCCCTGCTGCCCGATTTCCTGGCCGCCGCCGAACTGCTGGCCAAGGACCGTCCGCAGGACTACACTTTTCTCATCCCCCAGGCCCCAACCATCAGTCGCGCCCTGCTTGAAGCGCACGGCTTGGCCGCCTGGCGGGATCGTTTCGATTACCGCATCATCACCGAGGACCGCTATGCGATGATGGCCGCCTGCGACGCCGCCGTGGCCGCTTCGGGCACGGTGCTGCTGGAACTGGCGATCCTGGGCGTGCCCGTCGTGGCCGCCTACCGGGTGTCGCCCCGCACCTATTTTCTCGGCCGCCTGCTGATCCGCAGCGTGCGATTTTTTTCCCTGGTGAACCTGATCGGCGAACGGGAAATTATCCCGGAATTGCTGCAAAAAGAGGTCACACCCGAGCGGATAGCGCAACAACTTCAGGCAATGCTTGAAGATGCCCAAACGCGGGCGTCAATTCTGGCGGGACTGCAGGAAGTAAAAACACGGCTGGGCGCGCCCGGCGCCTCGGAGCGGGCGGCGGCCGTGGCCCTGGACATCCTCAACCGAGAAATGGCGCATGGATGAACTCGAGCCCATCCTCCTGCCCATCGACGGCGTGCTTGACCTCCACGCCTTTCGCCCCGGCGAAGTCAAAACCCTGATTCCAGATTACCTGGAAGAATGCCGCAAGTGCGGCATTCTCCAGGTTCGCATTGTGCACGGCAAGGGAACCGGCGCGCTGCGGCGGACCGTGCACGCACTGCTCGACCGGTTGGAGATGGTGGCTGGATATCGCCTCGGCGACGAGGCGAGCGGTTCCTGGGGGGCTACGCTGGTGGTTCTTCGGGCGGGGGAGCGGCCTGCATCGGCTCAATGAGGCCGTGGCTGGCGGCCAGGGTGCGCACCTGGAGCATAAAGGTGGAGGGCAGCGGCAGGGGGCGTTCTTCCTGGAGAATGCCCAGGGCCTTGGCCATGAGCAGGGAGGGGATGGAATGGACGCCCTCCTGGTTGTCGCAGATGGTTTTCATCCGCAGGGCGTCGGTGAGCAGGGGCAGCAGCACCTGGCAACGCTCGGCGATTTCGCGCAGTTCCCGCTCCACCAGTTCCCGATTGCTCACCGCAAAAACAGTCACCGCATCGTCAACGGGTTGGGTGCCAAAGAGGTTGTTGATCACCGCCCCGGCCAAATGGGTGTGATGGGGCTCGGCCTGATCGACGTAGCGGTCGTGCACGCTCTGCCGCAGTTCCTTGAACAGCAGCATCTGCACGGTGATGATCGCCTCTCGCATCACCGGCAGCAGTTTATTGTCCACCAGAGGTTTGTCCTCGTTCAATCCTTCGCTTGTCATAACACCACTCGTATGGCCGGGTTCCCGGCAAATAACTGATACAACCGCAACCGTTCGGCCTCGTCGTTGACTGTGATCTCCAGGTTGAGACTGAGATAACGGCCGCCGGAACTGACGTTGCCCTCGCTAATCACGCAGGCGGCGACATCGATTGAGGCGTGGATGGCCTCCAGGATGGCGGCCCGGTCCTCGCCGATCAACCGATACTGCCACCGGCAGGGGTACTGAATTTCTGGCTTGCAGCCGCTGTGTTCTTGCATAATCGCTCCTTGTGCGGCCTTATACCGCAGCCGGGCCGCTCTTGCCAACAGGAAATAGCGCTCCTCATTTCAGGCCGCCGATGGTATGATGGCGGCAGCAAAACAACCCCTTGTTTTCATGGAGCAAACCTATGGAGCATCGCATTCTGCTGGTCAACCATTGCCTGAACATTGACCAGCTTCCCGATGATTTTACGAAACAATGTACACTTGAGACCGTCGCCGACGGCAAGAGCGGTCTGGCTAAACTGGCAGACGGAGCGTGGTGCGCCGTTCTGGCTGCGGCTGCGCTGCCCGACATGCGCGGCCTTGATTTCCTGACCCAGGCGGCCGCATGTTCCGACGCCCTGCCCCTGCTGCTGGTCCCGGACGTCGATCTGGCCGCAAGCCTGATTGAGGCCAACAAGCGCTCGGTGTTCCGGGTGACGCCGGAAAGCGCGCCCGCAGCCGCCCTGATTGCCGTCTTCCGCGACGCGGCCCGCCAGTTCGCCCTGATCGAGCAGGAGCGCGAACAGCGTCTGCGCATCGAACAACTGACCCTCACCGACCCGCTCACCGGCTGTCTGAGCCGGCTTCACCTCGAGGAACACCTGAAAAAAGAGCTGAGCCGGTCCAGCCGCTACGGTCACTATCTCTCGGTCATTCTCTGCGACGTCGACGGCTTGAAGGAGGTCAACGAATCAGTGGGTCGCCGGGTCGGCGATCAGGTGTTGGCCGGCTTTGCCCGCACCGCCAGGCAACTTATCCGTCAGGATATTGACACCATCACCCGCTGGGGCGAAGACGAATTCCTGCTGGTGCTGCCGGAAACGCCGATCCGCGGCGCCGGCCGGGTCGCAGCCCGTTTGCGCGAACAGTTCGCCGCCCAGGATTGTACCCCGGACGGCCATCAGGTAAGTTGCACCGCCAGTTTCGGAGTCGCCGGTTTTGCCCCGGACGGCGCGGGGCGCAATGCGCTGCTCGACGACCTGCTGTTGATTGCCGGTCGTTGTTTGCTCCAAGCTAAAGCAGCAGGCGGCAATCAGGTCCTCTGCTGTCCCTAATCTCCAAGGAGTCTCAATGATCATCCTCTCGTCGTCCAAAGGACAGGATTTCACCCCTGTCGACTGTTCTCTGCCCACCACCCGGCCCGCGTTTCTCGACCAGGCGCGCCAGTTGATCACCCTGCTGCGCCAGTACGATCTCGAAAGTCTCAAGCTGCTTATGGGCGCAAGCCAGGCCCTGACCGAGCGCACCCACGCCCAGATCCACGCCTTTGCGGGCAAGGAGGTCAAACCGGCCATCCTCGCCTACAACGGCGAGGCCTATCGCAGCCTGGACGCGGGCGGGTTGACCTCGGACGATCTGGAATACGCCCAGCAACGGTTGCGCATCCTCTCCGGGCTCTACGGAATATTGCGCCCCTTTGACCTGATCCGGCCCCATCGGCTGGAGATGGGCTGCGCCCTGGCCAACGATCAGGGCGAAACCCTCTATCCCTTCTGGTCCAAGCGGATCACCGACGGCCTGAACAAGGCCATGGCCCAGGAAGCGCAGCCCCTGTTGATCAACCTCGCCTCGCACGAGTACGCCAAAGCGGTGGAAAAAAACCGGATCAAGGGCCGCTGGCTCGACATCCAGTTCAAGGAAGAAACCGCCGACGGCCTGAAAAACATGGCAGTCCACGCCAAACGGGCGCGGGGCCTGATGGCCGCCTTTTTGATCCGCAACCGGATAGAGCGGGCCGAGGACATCAAGCAATTCAACGGCGGCGGTTACGCCTACCAACCGGAGCTGTCAACGGACCGACACTTTGCCTTCACCCGGCCCCTGGCCTGAGTTTTTTTTTCGTTGCCCAACTGCACGCAACCGGACGCTGGAGCGTCCAGGGCGTCGTTCCCACGCTGGAGCGTGGGAACGATCCTAATCAAACGAGATTTCTCGCTGCGCTTGAAATGACCGGGCGTGAAGGTCGGCGGTTGTTGGCGTGGAATCAGAAACTGCGAAAGGGCGAGGCAGCGCCGGCTTGGCCGTTGATCAGGGTGATCTGATCGTTCAGGGTCCACATGTCGTAGATGTAGCCCAAACCAAAAACGCCCAAGGTGAGCAGGTAGAGGATGCCGGTCCAGATCTTGCCCATGTAGAGCCGGTGCACGCCGAACATGCCCAAAAACACCAGCAGCAGCCAGGCGATGTTGTAATCAACCGGGCCGGGAAGGTAGCGGATGTCGGCCTCCTGGTCCATGCCAGGGATGAGAAACAGGTCGACGATCCAACCAATGAAGAAGAGGCCGAGGGTAAAGAAGTAGATGGTGCCCGAAACCGGCTTGCCGTAGTAGAAGCGATGGGCGCCGATGAAGCCGAACAGCCAGGCGACGTAGCCGATTACCAGGCTGTGGGTGGGACGAGAGGTTTCCATGGACGTTTTCCTGTAAGGATTTCTTTAAACCGCGCAATGCGCGCCAGCGAAGATTTTATACGTTGGCCATCGATCCGGCCGCTGTCAAGCAGGTCGAGAACAGCGCGAATCCCCACCTGCAGGGCGTCCTCGCGCGGGTCGAGATTGTTGCCGATCACCAGCACGTCCACCCCCGCAAGCACAGCCCGCTGCACCGCCTCAGCCGCGCCCCAGCCGTTGCTGATCGCCCGCATCTGCAGGTCGTCGCTGAATGCCACCCCGGTAAAACCAAGATCGCGGCGCAGCATCCCCTCAATCACCAGGGGTGAGAGGGTGGCCGGCAGGCCGGAGGGATCAAGACGGCGGTTGACCAAGTGCGCCGTCATAATTCCGTCATTGTAGCCAGCGGCCAGCAGACAGCGATACGGCTCGAGTTCAAGAGGTTGCCAGCAGTCGGTAACATCGACAAAGCCCAGGTGAGAATCGCTGCCGGCGCTGCCGTGGCCGGGAAAATGCTTGAGACAGCAACCAACTCCGTGCCGGTGATGGGCCGCGATCACGGCATGGGCATGGGCGGCCACGGTTGCCGGGTCGGCCCCGAAGCTGCGCTGGTAACGGCCGATGATCGGATTGTCCGGGTTAAGGTCCAGATCCGCCACCGGCGCGAAATTGAGATTGACGCCGCACCCTGCAAGCTCAGCGGCCAGGGCCTCGGCATGCCTGGCAACTGCCTCCGCGCCCTCCTGGGCCAGATCAGCTGCGCTGCGCGAAGGCGCAAACCCGTCGCGCTCCTTTAATCGGCAGACCTTGCCGCCCTCCTGATCCACCGCAACAAACAGCGGCGTTCCCGCCCTCCCCGCCCGCTCTTGCAAAGCGGCCGTCAATTGCCGCAATTGCTCGGGCGATGCGATGTTCTGCACCGAGCGGTCGACGTTGCGATCAAAGAGAATCACCCCGCCCAGGTTGTCGCGCTCAATCGCCCCTGCCAGCCAATGGTCGGCACCGACCTCGCAACCGCGAAAGCCAACCATGAACATCTGGCCGATATCCCGGATCATTTGCACCACAGCGCTCCTGTTGACCTCTTGCCTTGCGGCGACTGTCGGAAATATGACAAACCCGCCCCAATATCGCTTACCAACAATTTCATCATCCGTTATCCGTATTCAACTTATTCTTTTTAAAGAGGAAAATAAAACATTTGCCGTTGGGCACGTTTTTAGCAAAACAACCGCAATGAATGGTCCCAGGGGGCGCAGCAAAGCGTTGCCTGCCGCCGGGCCGACAACGCTTTCCAACAGCCGGATTCGTCATCCTTTGTGTGAACGCCATGGAAATGAAACCCTTTGAAGAGCAGGTTGATGTTCAAGTCGCCTCCACCATGGAAAACCTGCGCTCTGAATTGAGCCATTACCGGCAACAATCGGAAAAACTCAGGAAAATCAACACGCTCTACCAGCGGATGGCGGGAATTCTCGACCTGCCGGCCATGATTGAGGCCTATTCGATCTGGCTGATGGAATTCGTTGATCACGAACTGGTCGGCTACAACAACCCCCACCGCGAACGGATGCACATGTTCTGCTCCTACCACGGCCCCCAACGGCGCCAGGCCATCCAATTGGCCCAGGAAATCCTGGAGCAGGCGCCCGAAACGGACAACCGGTTCACCCAGGCCGACGGGTTTCACATCCACAAATGGGTGTTCAACACCGCCGACTGTTACGGCCTGTTGGTGATGTTGCGCAAAGGCAAACCGCTGACCGAAGAAGAGTTGCAATTCATCGACGAATCCCTGATGATTCTGGCCGACCCGCTGAAGCGGGCCCTGGACTACGAAGAAATCTTTGCCCAGGCGCGTCGGGACACGCTCACCGGCCTGCCCAACCGTTTTGTGTTTGAAGAACGGATCGGCTCGATTGTCGAGCAGGCCAACCGCCACGGCCACCCGCTGACCCTGGCCGCCCTGGACCTGGATCATTTCAAGGCGGTCAACGACACCATGGGCCACATGATGGGCGACCAGGTGCTGCAACAGGTGGCCGAGGCCTTGAAACAGCAGATTCGCCTCACGGATCTGCTGGTGCGCATGGGCGGCGACGAGTTTTTGCTCGTCCTTCCGGACACCAGCATGCAGGACGCCCGCTTCCTGGCCGAACGGCTGTGCCAAGCCGTAGCGAACCTCGACATCGTCACCAGCGCCGGTCGTCTGGCGGTCAGCATCGGGCTCTCCGAATGGAAGACCGGCATGGACCTGGACGCCTGGCTGGAACGGGCCGACGACATCCTCTACCAGGCCAAAGCCAACGGTCGGGCCCAGGTGGCCATCAATTAGGTTGTTTTCTGGCCTTGCCCTCGGCAACCGCAGGGGGCAAGGCGTTGTCGTTTCGAACTTACTGTTTTTTCAGTTTGATCTGGAGCGGTATGCAGTGCAGCGACCGTCCTTTCTGGATGGTGTGCCCCAGAGTCCAATCCTCGAAGACCATCTCCCCGGCCAACAGTTTTTCGATCTCCGCCACCAGCCCTTTGATGTTGATGACCGGATGACGCTTGAACACCTCGGGCAGGCCGTGGGTCAGGTTGCAGGCCAGACAGCGGCCCGGCCGTTCATGCAGATTCAACAGAAAGCGCAGGGTTTGCCCGGCCTGATCATAGCCCTCAAAACTGAGGACGATGTCATAGGCCCCTTCGCTGGCGTCGCCAAACAGGGCGTCAAAAAAATCGTGAGAGCGAGCCGGAGGAAAAAGAGCCTGCAGCGCTGCATCGGTAAATATCTGTTCTGGTTGCATCATTGTAACCTTGTTGAGTGTGTCAAGAAATTGTCTATCCCCGCTGGCCGGTACCGCCGCGACTTTACCCAGTCCGCGCCGGTAATGTCAACAGCCATTGCACCGCCCGCCCCGCTGTGGTAGAAGACCGGCTATGCAACGCCACCTTTTTGCCGCCAGCGACCCGAAGAACCAGGAGCCGCAATCCCTTGCCGCGCCTGAGCCCATCGTCACCCCTGCAGTGCTCAATCACGCCCAGTACGCCGCCGCCACCCACGGCGACGGCCCGATTCTGGTGATTGCCGGCGCCGGTTCGGGCAAGACCCGCACCCTGGTGTATCGGATGGCCTACCTGATCGAACAGGGCGTGGCCCCGGAATCGATCCTGCTGCTCACCTTCACCCGCCGCGCGGCCCAGGAGATGCTGCACCGGGCCGGCGAGCTGACCGCAGGAACCTGCCGCCGGGTCATGGGCGGCACCTTCCACGCCACCGCCAACATCCTGCTGCGCCGCTACGGCCACCACCTGGGGCTGAACTCCAACTTCACCATCATCGACCGGGGCGACGCCGAGGGCATCATCAACCTGCTCAAGTCTTCGCTGGGCATGGCCGGGGCCGGCAAACGCTTTCCCTCCAAACGGGTGGTGATGAACCTGATCTCCGGGGCGATCAATAAATCCACCGGGATCGAGCAGCTGGTCTACCGCGACCACATCCATCTCACCGAATTTGTCCAGGATTTTTACACCATTGCCGAGCATTACCGCAATTTCAAGCTCGATCACGGTCTGTTGGACTACGACGACCTGTTGATCTACTGGAAGCGGCTGCTGGCCGAATCGGAGCCGGCGCGCCACGAGCTGTCGACCCGGTTTCAGTACATCCTGGTCGACGAATACCAGGACACCAACCAGTTGCAGGCCGAGATCGTCCGCCTGCTGGCCTACCGCCACAGCAACGTGATGGTGGTTGGCGACGACGCCCAGTCGATCTACAGCTTCCGGGGCGCGGATTTCTACAACATCATGCGCTTTCCCGAGCAGTACCAGGACGTCGCCATTGTCAAGCTCGAGGAAAACTACCGCTCCACCGCGCCGATCCTCCAGCTGACCAACGCCATCATCGCCAACGCCGAGCAAAAATTCACCAAAACCCTGTTCACCAGCATCACCGGCGGCGACCGCCCCCAATTGGCCATGGCCGCCAACGAGGCGGCCGAGGCCCGCTACGTGGTCCAGGAAATCAAAAGACGCCAGGATCAGGGCGTGCCCCTGGGCGAGATGGCGGTGCTTTTTCGCTCCGGCTTTCACTCCTACAAACTGGAGATCGAACTGGCGGGTCACGGATTTGACTTTGACAAACGCGGCGGGCTCAAACTGACCGAGTCGGCCCACATCAAGGATTTGCTCTCGTTTTTCCGGGTGGTGATCAACCCCTGGGACAACCTCAGCTGGAACCGCATCCTGCTCCAGTTGGACAAGGTCGGCCCCAAGACGGTCAACAAGATCCTGACCACTATCCGCGACGCCGATTCCCCCTTTGCCGCCTTGAGCGCGTACAAGCCGGGCAGCGCCTGGAAATCCCAGTTCGAGCAACTGACCCAGACCCTGGGCGACCTGCAGGAGCCGAACCTGACGCCCTCGCATCTCTTTGATCTGGTGATGGAGTACTACGAGCCGGTGTTCGAGAAGATGTACTACGACGATTACCCCAAACGGCGCAAGGAACTCGACCAAATCAAGGCCCTGGTCGCCGGATACGGGGATCTGCAGTCCTTTGTCGACGACACCGCCCTGGATCCGCCCGACCTCGGGGCCGGCGAAAGCCGCGCCGACGACGAGCAGCGGTTGATCCTCTCCACCATCCATTCGTCCAAGGGGTTGGAGTGGGACACGGTCTTTGTCATTGGCTTGGCCGAGGGACGTTTTCCCCACCAGAACGCGGTGCCCGGCGAGCAGTATGAGGAGGAACGCCGGTTGCTCTACGTGGCCGCCACCCGCGCCAAACGCCAACTGGTGCTCACCTATCCGCGCGAAATGACCACCCCGGACCGGCAGACCATGCGGGTTGGGATGTCGCCCTTTCTCCGCGAGATCAGCCCCGGCCTCTACAACACCCTTGAGCGCGGCGGGGCCGTCTCCTTGCCCCTGACCAGCCAGTATCCGCAGGATGTTGCCTTGAGCATGCCCCCGGCAGCCGCCCCCAAGGTGGAATCGGCGCGCACGGTCTACCAGGAGGGGATGCGGATCAGTCACAACATTTTTGGCCTCGGCCGGATCACCTCCATTCCAGGCCCCCGACGGGTTGAGGTCAAATTTGACCGCCACGGCAGCAAGATTCTCCATCTCGATTACGCCAAACTGGAGATTGTCGGGTGAACTGTCCGGCCTTTTCGTTCCGTTCCTTCCTTTTCGCCTCCACCCGCTCCTGAACATGGACTACCAGCAGGCAACAGCGTGGCTGGATCAGCTCCAGTTTTTCAAGATCAAACTCGGCCTGGACACCACCAGCGCCCTGCTGGCCGAACTTGGCAATCCCCAGGAACAGCTCAAGATTATTCACATTGCCGGCACCAACGGCAAAGGCTCGGTGGGCGCAACCCTGCTCTCCATCCTGTCCGCCTCCGGCTATCGCACCGGGTTTTATTCCTCGCCGCACCTCAGTTCGGTGCGCGAACGGTTCCGCATCGGCGACCAGTGCATCCCGCAGGCCGATTTTGCCCAACTGGTCGGCCGGCTCGCCGCCTTTCTCGAGGGTCGCCCCAATCCCACCTATTTCGAGTTCACCACCATCCTTGCCCTGCTCTGGTTTGCCGAGCAGCAGGCGGATGTGGTGATCCTGGAGACCGGCATGGGCGGGCGGCTCGACGCCACCAACGTGGTCAAGCCGCAGGTCGCGATCATCACCGACATCAGCCGGGACCACGAACAACACCTGGGCTCGACCCTGGCCGCCATTGCCGGCGAAAAGGCGGGGATCGTCAAACCGGGCGTGCCCACAATCTTTTCCGGCCGGGAGGCTGAAGCGCTGCCGGTGATCGAGGCGCGTTGCCGCGAGTTGCAGAGCCCGCTTTTGCTCTATGGTCGGGATTTTGACGGCGCCCGCAACCGCGCGGAGTTGCTTGATTACCGGCCGATTCACGGCCCAGCCCGCAGCAACCTGCCCCTGGCCCTGCACGGCGACCATCAGGCGGTCAACGCCAGCCTGGCGCTCGCCGCCCTGGAACTGCTGGCCCCTGTCTTTCCGGTCAGCCCGCAGGCCCTGATCGAGGGTTTGCGCCAGGTGCGCTGGCCGGGCCGGATGGAGCTGCTCGCAACTCCCCGTCAGGGTGAAACGGGTCAGAATAAAACCCTGCGCTGGCTGCTTGACGGCGCCCACAACGAGGCCGGGGTCGCGGCCCTGCTTGCCGCGCTGCAACAGGGATTTCCCCGCCGCCGCCTGCTGCTGGTCTGGGGCAACATGGCCGACAAACACCTGGGCGAGGCCTTTGTCGAAATTTTGACCCTGGCCGACGAAGTGGTGTTCACCCGCGCCGAGTCGCAGCGATCCGCGACGCCTGAAGCGCTGTACGCTGCCTTGCCGCCCCAGTTCCAGGCCAAGGCCCGCTGCAGCGAAACCGTGGAGCAGGCCTTGACCCTGATCAAGCACCGCGCCGCCCCTGAGGATCTGATCTGCGTGGCTGGGTCGCTCTATCTGGTGGGTCGGGTCCGGCAACTGTTGATAGGAGACGAGGACCAATGAGCACCCCTTTCTTTGCCGTCGACGGCGTCGACGAAGCCCTGATCCGCGCCGAGCGCAACAAGGCGCGGGCCTTGCGCAAAAGCCGCTGGTGGCAGCAGAAAACCTCCGCCGGAACCTGCTGGTACTGCGGCCAGAAGGTGGGCTTTCACAACCTGACCATGGATCACGTCATTCCGCTTGCCCGGGGCGGCCGCAGCACCAAGGACAACCTGGTGCCCAGCTGCAAGGAGTGCAACACCAAGAAAAAATCCTCACTGCCGGTGGAGTGGGAGGAATACATGGACAACCTCCAGCAGCGCAAGGAATAGCGGAATAGCGCCCGCAACCCCGGCGCTCTGGTCTGCCGCCGCCGGCGCATCCACAACCCGGCTACCCGTATAACCGGTGCAACCGGCGCAACCCGGCGTAAACAGCCACAGCGTGGCCATGTTTTCCCAGTTTCCCAGCTTCGGGGATGACAAATCACCCGTTTTCCCGTATGCTCCCCGCGGTTCCGGGCAGGGGCTTGTTCTCCGCTCCAGCGCCTGCCCCAACGGCAACCCTGCTTTGCCCATCGCCCAACCCCAGCCAACGGAGTCCCGCCCATGCAGCGAAAAACAATTCAGGTCGAAGAAAAGGTTCCCCTATTCAAAGGCATTCCCTTAAGTTTCCAGCACCTGTTCGCCATGTTCGGGGCCTCTGTGCTGGTGCCGACCCTGTTTAAAATCGACCCGGCCATTGTCCTCTTGATGAACGGCATCGGCACGCTCATCTATCTTGTGCTTTGCAAGGGCAAGGCCCCGGCCTTCCTCGGATCGAGCTTCGCCTTTCTTTCGCCGGTGTTTGTGGTGCTCGGCGCCAATCAGGCCCAATGGTCCGGCAACTACTCCTACGCCCTGGGCGGTTTCATCGCCTCAGGCCTGGTGTTCATGGCCGTGGCCCTGATCATCTGGAAGTTCGGGTCCGACTGGATCAAGGTTGTGCTGCCGCCGGCCACCATGGGGCCCATCGTCGCCCTGATCGGATTGGAACTGGCCAGCGTCGCCACCGGCATGGCGGGCATCATGCCCGACCCGGTCGGCGGCGGCTACAACATGCAAGCCGTGGCGGTGTCCATCGCCACCCTGCTGGTGGTCACCTTTGGCTCGGTGCTCTTCCGCGGCTTCATGGCCATTATCCCGGTGCTGACCGGGATTGTGGTCGGCTATCTGCTCGCCATTCCCCTGGGGCTAGTGCAGTTTGGGGGCATTGCCAACGCGCCGCTGCTCGCCCTGCCCACCTTTTACCCGCCCAAATTTGACCTCAACGCCATCCTGATCATCCTGCCGGCCTCGCTGGTGGTCATCTCCGAGCACATTGGCCACCTGGTGGTTACCGGCAACATTGTTGACCGCGATTTGACCAAGGATCCCGGCCTGCACCGCTCGCTGCTGGGCGACGGCATTTCCACCGTGCTTTCGGGCTTCTGCGGCTCGGTGCCCACCACCACCTACGGCGAAAACATCGGCGTCATGGCCATCACTCGGGTCTACTCGGTCTGGGTCATCGGCGGCGCGGCAATCATCTCGATCTGCCTGGCCTTTGTCGGCAAACTTTCCGCCTTTATCCAGTCGATCCCGGCCCCGGTCATGGGCGGGGTCTGCATGCTGCTCTTTGGGGTGATCGCCGCCTCGGGCGTGCGCATGCTGGTGGAAGCCAAGGTCGATTATTCCAAGCCCGCCAACCTCAGCCTGACCGCGATTGTCCTGATCGTCGGCATCAGCGGGGTGGCGGTTAAAATCGGCACGGTCCAGCTCAAGGGCATGGCCCTGGCCACGGTGGTGGGCATGATCCTGTCGCTCACCTTTCACCTCTTTGCCAAATTTCGCCTGGTCAACGACCAGACCGACCTCTGATCGCAGCATTTCCTTCGTCTGCATCGCCCGCGTCGCCCGCGTCGCCCGCATCGCCCGCATCGCCTGCATCGCCCGCATCGCCTGCATCGCCTGCCGGGGCGGAAGTCAGTCTTCCGCCCCGGCGTCTTTCTGCCCGTCGTTTCGCCCAAATTCCCGTTTTTATCGCGCCATGGTTCCGCCGGGCCGCTGTGGTTGGGCTTCTGCCTTGTGGTAGCCCCTCATTTATGGTATTAGCTTGATTATTCTTCTTTTTTTCGACAGGCGGTCACTTGTGAGCAGCCCAGCCTATTTCCTTTGCATCAGCCCGGATCATCTCCGCGCCAGCCTCCATCCAACCGCCCCTGAAGACGCCGGCAATGCAGCGGTGCGACTCGCCCCCCCAGAGGACGTTCGTGCCCTGCTCGCCCGCACAGGCGTTGTCCACGGGCTCAATCACGAGGCCATAGCCCAGGCCGAAGACTGCGTCAACCGGGCGCTCCCCCTGCCCGAGCCCTTGCTGCTGGCCCAGGGCACGGCCCCGGTGGTGGGCCGCAAGGGCCTGCATCCTTGCCATGTGCCCACGCCGCTGACCTTTGCGGAAACCGACGCCGAGGGGCAAACCCAGCAGGTGGAAACGCTGCTCGCGCCGCTGGTGCGGGTTGGCGAAATGGTCGCTGAGGCGGGTCCGCCAAGTCACCCTGAAACCGGCAAAAACATCTTTGGCCAGGAGATTTCCTGTCCCTTCCCCAGCGAGCAGACGGTGCATCCCGGCGACAACGTCGTGGTGGACAAGGAAACCGAGCATCTGTTTGCCGCGGTTGTCGGGTATCCCGCCTTCAGCGTTGCCCGCAGGGGTTCAGCCGAGCACCTCACCCTGGGCGTTGACCGGCTAATCCACGTCACCCCGGACCGGATGCAGGCCGTGCTCCGTCTTAAGCCGGCCCCGCCCGGCCACGCCCTGCCCGATCAGGCCGCCATTTTGCAACTTCTGGACGACGAGCAGATCCTCTTTGGCCGCCTGCCCCACGCCATCCAACAGGGGCTCGAACTGTGCGCCGCCGAGCGTCGGCCGCAGACCGTGGTCATCGCCCTGGGTTCCCTGCCGGTCAACGGCAAGGATGCCTGGCTGCGCTTTGCCATGGAAATTGGCCCTCTGCCCGGCAAGATCATGGGCAACGGCGAGATCGATTTCCGCGAACGGAACATGTTCATCGGGGTCAACAAGGATCAGCTGATCGCCGTGCGCATCCCGCCCACCCCAGGCACGCCCGGCCGCGATATTTTCGGCGAGATGATCGCCCAAACGCCGGGCAAGGACATCGCCATCAAGGTGACCGACGACGCGGCCTTTGACGAGACCAGCGGCGAGATTCGCGCCAGCCGTTCCGGGGTGCTGTCCATGGTGTCCGAAGGTTCGGTCAAGGTCTGCTCGCGTCAGATCATCTCGCACGACATCGACTTCACCACCGGCAACATCGTCTCCCGCGATTCCCTGGAAATCCGGGGTTCGGTCAAACCCAAATTCCGGGTCAACGCCCTGGGCGACATCCTCATCCGGGGCCACATCGAAAAAGCGCAGATCCGCTCGGACAGCAACGTGGTGGTCCAGGCCGGGATGGTGGGCGATTACGCCGCCATCCGCGCCCGCGGCGACGTGGACATTCAGTTTGTCGAGCGGGGACGCATCTTTGCCGGCGGCTCCATTGTCCTGCGCAGAAGCGGCTATTACTGCCGGATGCACGCCGGCGCCAATCTCAACGCCGCGCCCGCCTCGAAATTCGTGGCCTCACAGCTGGTGGCCGCCGGATCCCTGACCGTGGGCACGGTCGGTTCGGACAACGCCGAACCCTCGCTGTTGGCGGCGGCGGTGTCGCCGGAACAGATGCAGCTTTTTTTCGAACTGCAACGCACCCTCGAAGCCGAAGCCGAGGCCATCGAAGCCCTGCGGCGACGCATCGGCCCGGACGCCGAAAGCGAAGAAATCGACGAACTGATCGCCGACCACGAGGAGAGCATGAAGCGCTTTGCCCACCTCAATCTTGTCGCCCCCCAAGACCGCCTGCCCGAGGATCAGGGCCTGTCCCACACCCTGGCCTGCGCCATTGTGGTCCGGGGCAAGATCTTTGCCGGCGCCGAAATACGCATCGGCAACCATCGTCTGGTGCTTGTCTCAACCATGAGCAACGTCTGTTTCCGCCTGAGCGAACACATTCCCGCCGGCGCGAGCAGCCGCCAGATCGTCATTGCCCCCAACAAAAAATAATTTCGGAGTATTCTATGTTTGTCAAACTATGGATGACCAGCAACGTCCTGACCGTCAACAGCAGCCAACCGATGGTCGAGGTTGAGCAACTCATGCGGGACAACCGCATCCGCCGGGTTCCAGTGGTCGACGACGGCGAACTGATGGGCATCATCAGCCGCGAGGACCTGTTCCGCGCCCTGCCCTCGATTTTTGATCCGTCCATCAGCCCGGAAAACCTGGATCGGGCGGGCCGCATTCAGGCGGGCTCCATCATGACCCGCTCGCCGATCACCGTTGAGCCGTCCACGCCCCTGGAGCAGGCGGCCCTGCTGATGCGGACCCACAAATTCGGCTCGCTGCTTGTGCTGCAGGGCAGCGAACTGGTGGGCATCATCACCGAGACCAACATCTTTGACGCCTTCCTGGAAGTGCTCGGCGCCAAAAAACAGGGGGCCCGGATCGAACTCAAAATCGACCGCAAGCCCTCCGCCTTCTACGCCATGATGCAGGTGCTGAAAAAATGCGAGGCAACCATCCTCGGCATCGCCATCTTTTCCGATTTTTCCGAGGAACATCAACTGGTCACGCTCAAAATTCAAAGCGACAACATGGAGCGGCTGATCGACAGCCTCTGGGCCGCCGGCCTGCAGATCAACCGGCTGCACACCGGGGAAAAGGATTCGGAAGAATGAGACGGCAGCCTGGGTCAAATGACCGGGCAGCAGGAGCCGGACGACGCTAAATTATAATCCGGGGATGGGGAACGCGTTGTTGCATGGCGACAGCATATCACCGAATACGAAAATTTCATTGCAGCTCGTAGGTTGGAGTGAGGAACGAACTCCAACCTTGAGGATCGTTCCCAGGCTCCAGCGTGGGAATGCAGCCTTGGAAGCTCCTGCGTCAATTTTTGTCCGGTGGTTTGGGTTGAGCAGCTTGGTTTGATTTTCGGTAGCCCTGTTCCTGCGGGCTGTTTTTGGGGGCGATTTTCCCTTTGTTTGCGCCGTTTCCCTGGGGACGCAGGAGCGTCCCGAACGGCGTTCCCACGCTGGAGCATGGGAACGATCAATCATCGAAGGTCAACCGGTGAAAGCAAAATTGTTTTCTTTTTTGCGGCGATGGGCTGAGATTTCTTGCCGCGCTCGAAATGAATAAACAACAAGCTCGCAGGTCAAAACTAATCCAAAAATTCCATATATTTGTCCACCGCATCGTGCACTTCGACGCCGGCATTGAAATAGAAAAACACCGTGTCCATATTGATGGCGTCTGTCATGTCGGGGTGTTCTCGAAGCATGATTGCACAAAAGTTTTCAGCGTACTTTTTCTTGAGTATTTTTTTAGGGATAGCCATGTGATTCACCTTATTTTCCGCACCCGTGCGGGCTTGTGGTTTCAATGAACGGTTGGAGTCGTCTTTCTTGTTCAGCGCGACAGGCGTTTCATCGCTATCGGCCAACATCCCTTAAGATTTCCGCTCCCAACCCAAGCAATGCTACTCCATAGCCACGATTTTTTCATGGAAACTTACAAATATGCCCGATCTCAGATAAATGCCTTCATGGGGAATCACGGTGCGTTCAGTGATTATCGACCGTGCCTGAGAAAGGCTTGCTTTTGATCTTGGCGCCTGTCGAACCAGGCCTATTCGGCCGGCAAAGTCTACTACGAAGGCCGAATGCGGGTCGCTGGTGCCCTGACCGCCCATACCCAAGCCAACATTGGGGTATGCCTGGCGCGCGGCGAAGGTGTTGAAACGTCGACGCCGGGCGAGACAATGGTCATCCGTCACGGTGAACAAAAGCTCTGCAAGGACGGCGATATCTTTGGCGTTGCCGCAGACTTCGAGCAACAGCGATTGTACTACCATGTGAATGGAGCATGGATCACCGGGACGCCTGGAAGCGGAAACGGCATACCTCTGGTGAAAGGGAAGGAGTATCGGGCCTACTTGTGGAGCGCCGGCACTGTCAGCGGCGAAGTGCAGCGCGGAGTCGCCCGGTCGGATACAACGTGGGAAGTCAACTTTGGCGAGAAACCTTTCAGCGAGGCGATCCCGTCAGGGTATGTTCCCTTCCAGGGCAAATAGCAAAAGGTGGAGTTCTGTCGCCACAAGCGTGGGAAATGGGCGAATGCCAAAAAATTTTGGTTGAATTTTCCTTATGTTACATTTGCGATGAAAGCCATTGTCCTGTAAATATCGCTTCTGTGGGTCACGGTTTTTTGGAAGCATGTGGACCAGTTTCACTCACTCGCTGGGAAAGAGTAGTTTGTCTTTTGACTTTGTCATATTGACACAATGCATGATGATTGGTTTGGCAACTTGCTGATTTTATCTTATTTGCCAGCTATACTCTAGCCAGTTAGATATTTTAAAAATTGGCTTAACTTTACTGTTGGCAATTAAAAATATAGGAAAAAAATTAAAATGAACGAATATAAGTTTGAAATATATTATGAATATACTGGCCCTTCTCCATTAAATCTCTTTAAACAAAAAAAGGATGCGAGAGAAATTCAGGATGCTCTATGCGATTTTGAGAGTGGCCTGCCACATTATGTGCCACCTTTCGATATCCTCGTTTTTTCAGAGAAAATCGACAATCAAGAGGAACGAAAGCTTGTTACTATAAAAACTGAGGCCGATTATGAGAATGTTAAACGTGCTGTCACTAAATGCCTACAGGATTTGGACTTATTTGGTAATGAAATAAAATAATCTGCAGCCAATTTGGCACACATTTCCCTGCTCATGACACTGGTCAAATAAACTGAAACTTGAATAAATGGGTTTTATAAAAAGATTGTAAAAAGGGGGGCACATGGGGATTTTTGATTTTTTTGCCACTGAGAAAGAAAAAGAATACAGAAGAATGGCATTATTAAGAAAATTTACTGATGCTGTCGAATCTTATTGTGATAGCGAAGAGAGCTTAGATTTTTTTATCAATCCTGAGAAGAAACAAGCGAATATCTATGCGTATCATAGTAACTCACCAAGATCCTATGGCATTGGGGGTGCGAAAGAAGGGGGAAAACCTTTTTCAAACCGCTACAAAGAAACAATCAATCTCACTAATTCCAATTCGCTTTCAAGTTGAGCCTAACGGTGATATAGTCATGGCATGGCCAGACCACGAAAAATTGATGAAGAGCTCGTGAAGCAAGCACAGCACGTCGTCAGTAACACCAAGGACGCGAGGGA
>Ga0209639_1000096_pt1 | contig 139711 bp, 132 predicted proteins | sample EPASupsiteHSE605_FD_187268 | JGI IMG/M metagenome (GOLD analysis project Ga0209639, IMG submission 187268) | Bioremediated contaminated groundwater from EPA Superfund site, New Mexico - Sample HSE6-05 (SPAdes) (version 2) | ecosystem: Environmental > Aquatic > Deep subsurface > Groundwater >...
GTAAAGTGCCAATTTGTATGGCCAAAACCCAATATTCCTTAACTGATGATCCTAAAGTATTTGGTCGTCCAACCGGATTCAAAATTACCGTTCGTTCATGTAACATTTCAGCCGGTGCCGGATTTATCGTCGCACTGACCGGGGATATCATGAAAATGCCTGGTCTGCCAAAAGTACCAGCTGCCGAAAAAATTGATGTTGATGAAAATGGCGTTATTTCTGGTTTATTCTAGGATTAGAAGCCCGGAAATTTGCTTTAAGAAGGATTTGTTCTGCAGTTCTTCCTCCAAACGATGAATCGATATAATAATAAAACCCTCGCTGATTTTCAGCGAGGGTTTTGTGTTTTGTGCAGTTAGTTTTATTTTAATATTGTTTTTCCTTAATCAGACCTTTACGGTAGGCGGTGATCAACATTTCGAGGTCTTCCACCTGGGTCATGATCGCTTTGCCGGTATCGGTGTCCCGAACCCGTTTTCGCTCGGTGGTTTTTTCTACTACCATCAGGGTGGACTTGATGTCAACCCCATCGGAAATAGCCTTTTCCACCGATTCAAAGGGGTCGTGGCTGATGAGAATCAGTCCGTAGGAATTGTAGGTCAGGGTGTAACCGGCAATGCCGGTAGTTTTCTGATAAGCCCGGGCAAAGCCGCCGTCGATGACTAATTGTTTGCCCTTGGCCCGGATCGGGCTTTCCCCGGAGGTAGCCTTGACTGGAATATGGCCATTGATCAGGTGGCCCTGGTCCGGGTCAACCCCGAATTCCACCAGAATTTTTCGGGCCAGCTCTTCATCATCATCGATCAGCAGATAAAATGGCGCATGGTACTCTTTATGAGGTGTTTTATCGTCAATGAAATAACGCTCAAAGGTGGCCATCTTGTCTTTGCCGAACAGGGGTGAATCTTCATGGCACCACAGGAACCAGAGAAAATCCGTTTGGGTGGGGTTTTCATCGATGTCGCTTTTACCGAAATAGGCCTCCCTTGCCATCTGGTCGAACTTATCCATCAGGCTTTTTCCGGCGTAGGTTTTTCCGGCGATTTCTTTTTCCTTAAAACTGCCATCGTCGTTTATCAAAACACAGGCATGAAAGAGCAGGTTATCATTGAAGACCTTGTACATGCTGCCCTTGGCATACATAAAACGGATATGCTTCTGCAGTTTTTCACTGTGCAGAAAAGCGTAAACCAGGCGATCCATTACCAGGCTTTCTTCTTCGGAAAGGACACAGGGGTCAGCCGGATCCAGAGTCGGGAAGCTAGTATCGTTAAGCTGGTAAACAACCCCCTCAACAGTCACCGTGCCGTTGTCGAAATCAATCCGGCGCAGCAGCTGTCGCTTGGCCATATTATACTCAGGGTGCTGGTCGATCATGCTTTCTTCCAGCTTGAACTGGATCATCGCGATGGCCTTGTGCATCTTGGCCATCAGGGCGGTCTCCTGGTCGGAGACGGTGTGACTGTCAGAAATTTTCGGGGCAAATTTAGTGCAGGGATCGTCACTGTATTCCCGGTTGGCAAAGGACGCCAGGGGCAGCAGGTTGATGCCATAGCCGTTTTCCAGCACATCCATGTTGGCGTAACGCAGGGCAATTCGGACAGCATTGGCAATGCAGGCGGCATTGCCGGCAGCGGCGCCCATCCAGAGAATATCGTGGTTGCCCCACTGCATATCCAGAGAATGATGGCGCATCAGGGTATCCATGACCTCGTCGGGTCCGGCTCCCCGGTCATAGACATCGCCGATGATATGCAGGTGATCAATGGTCAGCCGTTTGATAACTCCGGAAATCTCGACAATAAAGTGCTGAGCCCGCTCCAGTTTAACCAGGCTTTCAATGATCTCCTGATAGTACTCCCGTTTGTTAAAGCGGTGTTCATCCTCTTGCAGCAGCTCTTCCATAATGTAGGCAAAGTCTTTGGGCAAGGCTTTGCGCACCTTGGAACGGGTGTATTTTGAGGCTGCCGCCCGGCAGACTTTCACCAGCCGGTAAATGGTCAGCTTGTACCAGTTGTCCAGGGATTCCCGGCTCCGTTCCTTTTTAATCAGATCGATTTTTTCTTCAGGATAGTAAATGAGAGTGGATAATTCTTCCAGTTCTTCAAAGGCAATGGTGTTTCCCAGTTCCTGGTGGACCTTACGTTTGATGGCTCCGGAAGCGTTTTGCATCACATGGTTAAAGGCTTCATGTTCGCCGTGAATGTCAGTGAGAAAATGCTCGGTTCCCTTGGGAAGATTCAGAATCGCTTTCAGATTGACCACCTCGCCGACGGCACTGGTAATGTTGGGAAAGCTTTGCGAAAGGAGCTCCAGGTATTTCTGATTTTCTTGAAGTTGTATCTTTGTATAACCGTTCATATCGACCTCTATCTTTAAAATTCGAATCATAAATGCAAATGTTTTCGTCCTGATTATACACTTGAAAGCATTAAAAAGCCATTAAAAAATATCTGGACCAGCTAAAGACAAAAGCAGGATTCCGTGATAAAATGAAAAGTATAAGCAAACAAACCTGACCTGGCAAAAAACCGGGCGATTTACTACAAAATCTTAGTTTAAAACGAACAGGTGGAATAGATGGAGACAAAAATTATTGCTGCGGTTGAAGCAATTGACGAAAAACGGGCAATGGCACTGGTGGCGGCAGAACTTGAAACAGGAAAAGACAAAAAAGACATCGCAAATCAGCTTAATTTTGCCTTGCAGCGGGTGGCAGTCCGCTATGAAGAAGGGGAATATTACATTGCCGACCTGATTATGGCCGGGGAACTGGTGTCCAACCTGCTGAGCATGATGGGCATGGACAGCTCTCAACTGATCGACGGCAGAAGCCTGGGCAAGATCGCGGTGGGTACAGTTTTTGACGATATCCACGACGTCGGCAAGAACATTTTTATCAGTATGCTTCGGGCTGAAGGGTTTGAGGTTATCGATATGGGTACCGATGTCTCCACCGAACGGTTTATCGAAGTTATTCGCAAAGAAAAACCGGCGATTCTGGGGATCAGCGGGATTCTCACATCGGTGGTGGAAAACATCAAAGAAGTTATCGATGAAATCGTTGCCCAGGGACTCCGGGACGAAGTGAAAATCATTCTGGGGGGCGCCCTGGCGGGAACAGACTATGCAAAATATGTGGGAGCCGATGACTACTCCAGCGATGCCATCGAAGGGGTTAATATCTGCAAGCATTGGCTTTTGCAATGAATGGGTGATGGGCAATGAGAAAAATTCTATATCTTGATATCGTCAATGACATCAAAGGAAAAATTGAAAAGGGCATCTTAAAACCCGGGGATCTGCTGCCTTCGGAAAATGAAATGTCAGAGCAATTCGACGTCAGCCGGACCACCCTGCGGAAAAGTCTGGCTCTGTTGGTCAATGAAAAATATATTTACACCATTCCTGGCAAGGGGAATTATGTCTGCGAACCCTCGGCTAATCAATATCAGTTTTATTTTGATGAAATCGACAGCCTGAAAGGGGAGGTCGAGGAGGTCAAGCTGGTCAGCGTGGGGGTCATTACCCCGGGCCGGAAACTGATGCGGGAACTTAAAATCGGTTCTTTTGAAAAGGTGATTAAAATTCAGAAGGCGGTAAAAATAAAAGATGAGACAATCCAATATTCTACCATCTTTTTACCCTACCAGAAGGGTAACCCGATTGTTGAAGATGTGATAAACTTTGCTAATTTTCATGGCTTTATGGAAAAGGGCAAGCTTCAGTTTCAGCATAAGAAAATTCTCAACATCGATATTGTTCATCCGCCTTTGGAAGTAAGGGAAAATCTGGAGATTGATCATGATGACTGTTGTTTTCTGGTGTCACAGAATATTATTTCGATGGAAGACAATATGCCGATCAGTTACAATGAGTTTTATATCAAGCGTAACTACTTTATCCTGACAGCGGAAACTACCTTTTAAAAAACAATATCCTAATATTTTGTCAAAGCGCAGATAAAAATGCGAAGGAAGATAATACAGATTACGAAAATAACACGAATTGTTCCCTGGCAGTAAGCCTCCCATCGAAATGGAAAGTGCCGAACCCGGGGATTTTTTTAGGCAAAATAAAAATGTTGTTTCATTTGGTTAATTTTTGGTTAATTCCATAAAAAAGCCGCTTGCAGGAAACCTACAAACGGCGTTAATATGCTAAATATGGTGATCCCGAATGGACTTGAACCATCGACCCCTACCGTTTAATTAACTGTTTCAAGCTATACCAGAATCGCATAACCTAGCCATTTCTTGATACATAAAAACGATAGAAAGCCAATACTTTTACGCTGTCAACAGGTTAAAATTCGGTTAAAAATTATGGTTTTTCACTCACGCCCCAGGCATACCGCCCGGGACTTTTTATTAGCCAGACAAAAAGCCACATCTCTTGTGCCAAGGGTTTTTTTGACGTTGCATTCACGCAGCACTACGTCTATACCATTCATTGTGTGACACCAAGAAAGACCGTATTTAATAAAGCCGAGGAAGTCGCAAGATAAATGGCAAAATTATTTTCCAATTAGCGAAAAACTGTATTGCCATTTATCTGAGAAGCCCGGCCAACGGGGCAAGCGAAACCTTAACACGAAAGAAGCGTCGTCTATCGCTGGGGTGTTAAACCCCAGCAGCGCAGCCGGTTTATTTTAGTTTTTCGATCATTGTTTTAACAAAAATAATTTCCTCTTTTTTTACCGTCATTACGACCTCAAATAGTTCTAAATATTCTGGATTTTCATGGATAAACGCTGCCACATCGCGCGCGTTGTGATCAACTACATAAACTGATTGGTTTTCATTTACAGAATCATTTACAGAATAATGTTGGTTTCTTTCCCAGCTGTATTTAACATCGCATTCATCATCAAGTAAATAATTAAAATCCACCTTAAAATAATGTGCTATTTCTTTTATGCTCTGCAGTGATGGCATACGCTCACCTCTTTCATACATCGTAACGGATGAAACTGAAACCTTCAGAATTTTCGATAAATCTGCACGTGTTAAATCCCGCTCTTCTCTCAGACATCTCAGTTTTTCTTTAAACTCGCTCATTTTTAACACCTCTATTTTTAGATATTTACAGCATTGTTGTTACCAATATGATAGCACAAAAAGTGCTCATTGTAAATCACAATCGCACAAATAGTGCTTGTTATATAGCACTATTTGTGCTATAATATAAGAAAAGAAGCGGCAAAGCCCTATTGCGACAGGGGTGTTAATTTTTTTTACAATCTAATAGCACAAATTGTGCGAATCAAGAAGGAGAAGAAATGAAAACAAATCGAGATTTATTTGAAGGTTTAACGGCCAAACAACATTTGAATTTGCTGGCGAAAAGCACCCGGCAATTGCACGAATTATCAAATTGTAATAACATCTTGCTGGCGTACACACCTCTGGAAGTCCAGATCTGCAGAGGTATAGAAGCACTTGCCGACGCAGCTGGCAAAGAAATCAAGACAACCCCTTTTAATTGTGACAACTACCCAAATAAATTGCAATTTAAATATAAAGGTGTGCTGTTCTTCCAGCTGCATCGATAAGGTATAAAGAAAGACGGCAACTCCGTCTTTCTTTTATTTTTGACATAACAAAACCCCGGCACTAAGGCCGGGGCTAAAAAAAAGAGGTTACACAAAATTTTAATAAATAAAATCGTTGCGGGGAAAAATCTGGAAATGACAAAATAGCTGATTAGGATAACGGATCACGCCGATTCCCTGGCTGACGGCAAAGTCGGCCATCTGGGCCATTACTGTTTCGTTCATCTGGCCGGGGAAATAAGCATCGAAGGCATGGCCGGTGATGTGGCAGGAATCGGGCACACCGCCCTCTTCCAGATTCACCGGGGGACACCGGGCCCCGGAGGAAATGATCAGTGGCCACCCGAAAAAATCCCGTAGCATTTGGGCAAAAGCCTTAAGCTTGTCACAGATATCCAGTCCGCAACCGCAAATACAGGCAAATTCATCTGATGCAAAATTCTTCAGCACCAGGTTGCCAGCCTGATCCAATTTCAGCGGCCACATCATATTTTCTAACACTAGTTGATTGTGTGTTTCTTCGCCAACCAACCCATCCACGACCAGGCCATGTTCCTTCTGAAATTGCCGTATGGCGGCAACAGTTTTTTCTCCGTCAACCCCGTCAACGGGGCCCGGATCATAGCCGATTGCCTTCAGGGTTTCCTGAATCCATTTGATATACTCGCTCATTTATTCGCACCTTTCAATTTAATTATCCTTTTGCTGCAAAGCTTCCAGCGCATTGGTGATGGCTTTGGGAAGAGGCACCCCCATTAACCCGATGTTTTCAGTGATTGACAACAGCTCATTGCAGCAGTAGGCAATTACCGTGGCATCCCGGATAATAGTGGAGCCCAGCAGCAGATCCAGGCGGCAGGCGATCAGCACCACGCCAAGCGATGCGCCCTTCCGGAGCAGCCCCTTCCAGGCCGCCAGACTTTCCAGCGCCCCTTGCTGAGATTTGCGGCTTTTCTTAAAAACACCGGCGACAAATAACCCGGTGATATAATCAATGGCCATAAACAAAAACAATGACTGGAGGCCGGCATCCCAGCCGCCGAGCAAGTCGGCGATACAGCCCCCCAGTAAACCAAACGCTGTCAGCGCCGTTAATTTAAGATCAACCATAAACAAGCCATTAAAAGAAGCCCATAACGGGCTATCTTTTTAATCAATTCTTTATGCTGCATCATAGAAGTCGGAAACAGTTGTTTCCACCAGCTTACAATCTACTTTAGTCGCCAGAGCGACATTGCCAGGCCGGAAAACATCCGCCGCCAGAATCGCATCCATGGCTGCCATCGCTGCCGCCTGGGTGACGGTGGGTTTGGCATCGGCAATGGTCATGGTAGAATTTTTACCCATGGTATCTTTAAAGTTCATTACGATTTTAAAACTTGCCATAAAAATCTCCTTTCACTAGAATTTTTTCGATCTTACAGTCCGTTGTCGGAGAGCAGCTCATCCCTTACTCGAAAAACCTCTTCCAGAGTAGGTTGCTGCAAACTGGCGATGGTCGTTCCCATCGCATGAATCGCTTCAATGGTAGCAGTTTCTTTGACATTGGGATAGGATTTTTTCTTTGTGAGTTCTTTCCCGTCCACTATGCCGTAGTTTAGTTTCGTCACCAGCTTACAGGATAAAAAGTCGCTTACAATTGCCATTGGTTGTCCTCCTTTCTTAGAATTATAGCAAAGTCAGAAAACTGACGGATGCTCAAAGAAATACTTTGTGTACCCGGTAACCGGTTTTGTTGTGGGCATTGATCGCGGCGCTCCGGGTTCTCTTAACCTCGGATTCATTGCCGCAGCTGTCGCAAACCACCCCGTATTTTTTACCGGGTTCATAAACCGTTTTAACTAGACAGTCGCCCTGGCAGATTTCGCAGGGCTTAATGGTGTTTTCCATAACTACCTCCCAATTGGATTTTTCAATTGATTTAAAACCAGTATAACAATCTAAAAATTGATGCGTGTAGAAGTTTGTAGAAATTTGAAATATTTATATTGTTTTTTTATGAAAGCGATAATGAAAAGGTTTAGGTTGTGGTGATTTAAGCTATGCCGAAAGACAGGTGCTTAAGCACTGCACGTTATTGCTAAACGCAAAAAAGCCCCGGGGTGAAGCACGGGGCGTGGCATGAAAGGCTGCAGTTAAGGGGTGGGCGGGGGTAGTTGGCGGGGCGCCGCCAGCGGAGGCCGCCCACCCCGGTGTCCCAGGCGAACCCCAAACGTAAGGGCAAGCCGCTCGCTCTGGCTGGCAGGCCAGGTCGAAGGCGGTAGACGTAAACGATCAGTAGTTCGGGCGTAGCGGTAGCGAAGTCCGCACGCAGGCGGTGCAGTGGAAGAGATCACTATAGTTAAGGGCGACGGGGCGTAGTTGGCAGGGCACCGCCAGCGAAGACCGGGCGCCCGGAGCCCAAGGAATACCCAAACGTATTGGCCAGCCGTACGATCTGCCTATTAAGGCAGAACGCAGGCGATACGGGTACCGTGGTAGCAGCGATGGCGTAGCCAGCGCGCAGGATCGTCGCAGTTGAAGAGGCCACGAACAGAGCCACGGCTTGTGGCCGGCGGCGGTACTTGAGCCACCACAGTTAAGGGGCATCGGGGCGGAGCTAGGCGGTGGTCCGCCAGCGCAGGCCGGACGGCCCGGAGCCCAAGGAAGTCTCAAACGTAATGGCCAGCCGACCGTACTGCCTATGAAGGCAGAACGCCGGCGACACGGGTGCAGTGGTAGCAGCGATGGCGCAGCCAGCGCGCAGGATCGTCGCAGTTGGAGAGGCCACGAACAGAGCCACGGCTTGTGGCCGGGGCGGGGCTCGAAGCACTGCAGTTAAGGGGCATCGGGGCGAAGCTAGGCGGTGGTCCGCCAGCGCAGGCCGGACGGCCCGGAGCCCCAGGCGAATCCAAAACGTATGGGCAAGCCGCTCGCTCTGCCCAGCCGGGCAGGACGAAGGCGGAAAACGAAACCGATCAGTAGTTCGGGCATAGCGGTAGCGAAGCCCGCACGCAGGCGGTGCAGTGGAAGAGGTCACTATCGCCCGGGGAGCCTCCGGCGTGACGCCGGCGGCGGGGACGGCCACCACAGTTAAGGTCGACGGGGCGTAGTTGGCAGGGCACCGCCAGCGAAGGCCGGGCGACCGGAGCCCAAGGAAGACCCAAACGTATTGGCCAGCCGTTCGCTCTGCCTATGAAGGCAGAACGCCGGCGACACGGGTGCAGTGGTAGCAGCGATGGCGCAGCTAGCGCGCCGGCGTCACAGTTGAAGAGGTTCCCGTTATATCTCCCGTGTATGTATAATCCAAAGAACTTCTCCATCCATCGTCATTTTTAAACTGCCATCATCGGCGAAGTGCGAGAAAATAATACTTTTCGTGGTATTGATATTTGGCCCGATGAGCGTCACCTTGCCACTGCTGCCATCTTGTGAAACGTCAGACGTGGAATAATTATAGGTGCTGATCACAACTTGGTTTTCAATTAACACGCCAGTGCCATCTTGGTTGAATGACCAGGTTCTCACCATTTTCTTAGGCAAGTACGCAAAATCTAACCATACACCGGTATGAAGCTTCTCGTTAAAAATATAGTCACCATTCCGCTCAACGAAAGCTTTAGCGGTGCTTCCCGGCGCTGCCGATCCGGCCGGGACAAGCTGAATCCGAATCCCTTCCAGACGATAGCCAAAACCAGCTGTACCGGCGCTCTCGCCATTTTTAGCCCAACCCATCCAGCCAATATTTTGGGCATGGACCTGGTAATAAACATCAAACTGATCGGCATCGGCTCCGGTGAGTTTGATTTGGATCGCTTCCAGTCGATAACTTAAGCCCGATGTCCCTGACATGATTCCATTATTTTTCCAGCCTCTTGATGTATCGGCTTCCCAGCCGATGTTCTCGATGTGGGTCTGGTAACTGATCCCAACATCGGCGCCCTGGCTATCAAGCTTGATTTCAATACCCTCTAAGCGAAGACTTTTTCCTGAAGTGCCGCTAGTCGTGCCGTCGCTGACATAATTCTGCCAGCCCTCATTCTGGACGTGGGTTCGATAGCTCACGCTGGGTTTCTCGGCCGCAATAGCACTGTCCTGGCTCACCCCAACAATCAGCAGTAACATCGTCAACAATACCGTCAACTTTTGAATATTTTTTCTCATAAGTTCAACCACCTTGCATTTTTTCTTGTAATTTTTTCTGTAATATTTTTACTTTATCTTGTTCTAAGAGTGGTTTGTCACTTTTAGGCCCTGTACCATCGCACCCTCCATATTGATATTCTAATTCGCGAATTAAAATCTTAAGAATTTCAATGCTCGGCGTTTTTGCCGTTTCCAATTCCTGCTGGAGAATACTAAAACGAGTATCTGGGTTTACAATATTCTCCAACAGGTAATAAATTATATTCTTCGCCTTATACCGTCTAGGTGTCGTATCGGCACTCACTAAATCATCCTCTTTAAATGCATCTTTTTTTAATTTACCGTTAATCAAAGAATAGCTTCCTAACTCAAGCATAATACCAATTAATTCTGTCACTCTTTGTTTATCATTTACTAGATAGTCAGGTTGGCATAAAATATAGCCCATATATTGTTCCGTCTTTTGAGTATCATAATCAATGAAATTTAATACTTCGTCTTTTTTTGCTTCCTGTGTATAATATTTAAGTTCCTCTTTTGTTAGCTCGTTTGTTTCTAAACTGAGCGAAAAATAACGATCAAAATATTTAAACGAACCAATTCTGAATACACTTTCCAAATACATTCCTAAACCCAGTTTATTCTTGTTAGACTGTCTCTCCTTTGTTTCAAAATATGAATTTGGAAAAAGAATCTCGATGATCTTTCTATTAGTTTTGACATTCAATTTCGAAAGAACAAGATACTTCTCCAGCTGATCGGCATATTCTTTAATATTGTTTTCATTCCAGTAATACTGATAACTTTTATCAATATTACCAACTAAAATATCTTTGTATTTTTTAATCCAGTCATATAAGACCGTATTGAAAATCTCGATAGCACAAATATTCAAAAGATCGATCTCATTTACTTCTTTCCCAATCGCATCATATTTAAAACGAAATAAAGCTAACAACCGATACATTTTCCTAGCATCTTCAAGAAACGGGAAAATGACGATTTCTAATGATTCTTGAAAATATTTCGCGGTAACATTATTCATTCTGGTTGCATCGCTCTCTAATATTTCTAAAACTTTTTCACTGAATTTCTCTCTTACTTTAAACACAGGCGCCATTGGTACTTCAAACGGTATCTGTATCATTTTTTCTAAATACTGCTCTCCATTCGTTACATGACCGTTTGCCAGGGCACTTACGACCGTGTCTCGTTCAAAACTTAATAAGTAAATAGTGTTTGGAAAATCTGCAACGGCTTTAACCAGTTGGAATATCTGGGCAATTTCTTTAATATTTAAGCGATCGATGTCATCAATGACAAAAAGGAGTTTCCCTTCCATATTCAGCAGCTGTGTTTCAATTTTTTTCTTTATTTCTACTAAATTTTTTTCTTTATCTAAGCCGGTAAGAACTGCAGAGTAATTTTCAAGTAATGGCGTCAAGATCCTTGCCGCGTCAGAGATAAAGGGTAGCGTCAATGCACCTGTCAGTTTCACAACATTAGTAGTTGCTATGATTGCTGTATTCGTTTTTTTTATAGTTTCATTAATATCTTGATTTTTCAGCTTATAATTGATTGTAGCAAAAAATTGACTGATTAAATTATCTTGATTTGAGATATTCCACGGTTCAAATCTAATTGTAAGTATCGGCTTTGAATCTACATTGCTTGAACTCTTTTGCATTTCCTCTTCAAGTAAATTAATGATTGAGGTTTTTCCGCTACCCCATTGACCCATTAAGCCTAAAACCAAGCTATCCACGTCATTATAGGAGCTTATTGCTTTTGCCAAGTCTTTTGCAAATTTAAAACGACCAAGAAAATCACTATCAGCCGTTTCAATTGGTTTATCGATATACATCATATAATTAGCCCCCTAAAATTTAAAATCCGGCGTAGCCATAATAACAGACAACAAACTGTCACCCTTACATATTCCCCTCAAAATCATCACACAATTTCTCGACAATATCATCTATCTCATTAAAGAAAAACTCGCCGACCTCTTTGCGCTTGAACGCCCGGTAGCGCCGGTAAACTTTGCCGAAGACTTCATAGATTTTTCTTCCGGAGCCTGGCGGTAATTGAACGCAGCTTGTGATTGGGGACGGCCACGCCGTTAATGGCGACGGGCTACCAGCCAGCCAGGCCAAAGGCGGTCAACGAAAACTTTCAGTAGTACGGGTGGAGCGATAGCGTAGCCCGCACGCAGATGGCGCAGTGATAGAGGCCACTAACGCCGGGGGAGAGCCTCCGGCGTGAAGCCGGCGGCGGGGCCAGTAACGCAGTAAGGGGCGTCGGGGCGAAGCGCCGGATCGACTCAGTGGAAGAGACACGAGCCAATTTTCAAGTCATTATCAGTTTAACCACCGTGTTTTCTCGAAAGTATTACTATTTCCAAAATCAAAAATATAGTAACCATTATTTTTCATCAACTTCTATAATCTTTTCAGTATACATCATTTGAATATTTAAATTTTCATTCTTTCGAACGGTAGCATCCCCAAAATTTATTATTTCATTTTGTATTTTTCCGTAAGGCCAACTTGGATTATCAAACGGAGTTGGGAAAAATAACATCTCATATTTTGTCATTTTATTTGAAACCATAACTTTGTTGTTACAAGGTACGCATAACTGAAATACAACATTTGAAAAGGCAAGTATAAATTGATAAAAAGGCACTTTTAAGTCATCGTTCTTTCTTTTTAAACCAACTGCCGTAAAACCAGAATTCGGGTCTGGACCTGGTATAAATGAAAACCTACATTTTGTGTATGGTAATATAAAATCGGGAATTGTGTGTTCTTCTTCAAGTAACCAATTCTTTTCGTGGTCAAATAGTAATGAAGTCTCGTAAGGCATTAGCGTAATTGCTATTTTAACAAGCGTTTTATAAACTGCTATTGGTACGTAAGGGGCACGTATTGTAGCAACGTCAATTGTTTTTGCCTCTTCGTCGAAAGTTGTTATTTTATTTTCTATGTGCTCAATCACTTTAATCATATCATCATCAACATCTATTCTTGTTTGCTTATCATTTGTTTTGAATGATGGGACACTCTTTTTTCCTCTTGTTTTCATTATTGTACGCGAAACACCTAAATATTTAGCAAAATTATCCTCCAGCATTCTGCTAAAATGTTCATTGCAACTGTCACATTCGTATTCCGAAAAAATTGTTTTATTACCAATCAATTCTGGTAATGCATGTGCAATTTTTTTAAAAGTAACGTCTGGTGTCGTTTTCCCGCAAAATCGACAGACTTTTGTCTCATCAACAAGTTGTTCCCGTTTTAATGTCGAATTATTGTTTTGTTGATAAAAAAACGAACGCTCATAATTATCACTAAAATGCTCTAAATTTTTTTCAATATTCAAACCATCACTACCTATTCATATATTTTTTACTTTAATTTAAGTTCGATAAAAAGCGGATCGTGATCTGATAAATATATTTTTCCACCTATCTTAATTTTGTCCGGTTGGAAACCAGCTGAGTATTTTTCCACAATTTTTTTTAACTCTGGAGAAAGGTAAAGATAGTCCAGTTGATTTGGACTATTTGCATCATTGCCAATACCGTTTCTTCCCTTTGTACCCTCTTGGGGTAGACAATTTAGCCATCCTTTTGAATTTAATAGACTTATAACGTCCGTTGTATGTATACCTCTCTTAGCAAAATCATCTTGTTTGAAACCAGCATACGGATTAAAATCACCGCCAATTATTGAAAGAGTATTGTTTCTTTCAACTTCATCAAAATATTCACAACAAAATTCTAAAAATGGTTCTTTTCTATTTTTTACGCCATCATAATTAAAAGCAGGTGGAACATGTATTGCTAGTATTTCAATATTCGTATCATCATTCTCTTGTATTATTGAAAATGATGTTTTAAAAACTCTATCGGTGAAATCAATTTTCGTATCCTTGGACTTAAAGCAAGGCTGACGTTCAGCAGTGTTTACTTTTAAAGCGCCCTTAATTGCTATGAGAACAGCACATGTTGAACTCCCATTCCCGGTAATTGACACTGAATAACCTTTATTCTCAAGTTCTGACTTTATAAACCCACCAAAGCTTTCACCTGGTTTAACCTCAGTTAGTATAATAATTTCAGGTTCTAAACTGATGATACTTTCATAAATTTTTTTTGCTCTATTCTTTCTAGAAAAATTTCTAGTATCAACTAATAAGTCATTTTCTAATGCTGTTATTAACTCACTTGAAAGTACATCTGATAGCTCTGACAATTTTGTTTGATCAGCTAATTTTGCTATTGCTGTTAACTCAGTCAGATTATTTGATATTTTTTTAAAATTACAACCTTGTTCCAACCGGGATTGAATATTCCATACCAATACTTTGAATATTTTTTCTTTTTTCACTTTTTGCCTCTTCAATATAATTTGTGTGTCTCAAGATTCTACTACCCTAAACCCGCATCTCCATCCCAAACGGCTTCCCTTCGGTATTATAAGTCGTATTAAACACCATATCCGACAGCCATTTTTTAAAGGATGGGTTATCATTATATTGTTTAAACAGCTCCATGTTATCTGCCATGATACTGAAGATCACATTTTGAAGCACCCGTTCACTTTCCATTCGGGCATTTTCTTTATCGGAATTTTTCATGGCATTTTGATATTTTTCATCATTTGACACCATGGCGGGGATATTGGCGATTTGGCGTTTGACATTGTCCGCATCACTCCATTCAACGTTACCAAACATATCATTAAAAGTGGTTAAAATACTGGTCAACAGATCCAATTCCGGTTCCGGCTTGCCGCCGATCCCACCAGTCGGTATGGGCATCACCTCGGCGTCTTCATCCTGCAGGCTGATGGCAATGGCCGTCTGAGCCTCGGCACGATAACTATCCAGGTCAATTGCTTCCAGTATTCCTTTGGCCAGATCATCCTCTGGTGGGGATGGTAGTTTGGGAATCAGCATATTGAGAAAAATCGACAGCTTTTCCCAGTCAGCTTTGCCATAGGGTAGGACCGCTCCCAGGAAACCATAGGTGCGGACAAAAGCTTTGGCCGAACTTTTAAATTCAACCTGTTCATCTTCTAACAACTTCGTATAGGTTTGGGCGCAGGCATCTAAAATCGGATCAAGCTTATCCCGATCAGCGCCATCCAGATACATTTCAACCAGACTATTTACATGATGATCGGCATAAACCTCATGTCTTTCCATAGCGGCGACCAGATCATAGAGTTTATTGGGATCGGTTTCATCTGATAGAATAGTGGTGCGATAATAGCGTGAAAATGAAACCTGTATATCTTCGGCGTTATTCACAAAGTCCAAAACAAAGGTATCATGTTTTTGGGGATGGGCCCGGTTTAACCGTGATAATGTCTGAACCGCTTTAATATCCGTGAGCACCTTATCAACATACATCGTATGCAGCAGCGGTTCATCGTAACCGGTTTGGAATTTATCGGCAACAATCAGGAAACGATAGGGTTCTTTCTTAAATTCTTTCTCAATCTGATTACTGGGAAAACCATTGATCATGGTCTCATTAACCATTTGGCCGCCGTATTCTTTATCACCGGAAAAGGCCAGAATCGCTTTATAAGGACTTCGTCTTTTCTCCAAACATTTACCGATGGCATAATAATATTCAATCGCCCGGTCAATCCCGCTGGTCACGACCATGGCTCTGGCTTTGCCGCCGATTTTACCCTTGGCAATGACTTGTTCATGGAAATGATCAACCATTAACTTAGCTTTCTGGGCGATGGCGTACTGATTGGATTCAACAAAAAACCTCAATTTTTTCTGGGCTTTCTTTTTATCGAAGAGGGGATCATCTTCAATTGTTTTGGCAATTTTATAATAGCTATTAATGGTGGTGTAATACTGCAGCACATCGAGAATAAACCCTTCCTGTATGGCCTGCTTCATGGTATAGATATGGTACGGATAATGTTTGACCGTGCCATCCTTTTGCGGCACCGGATAACCAAACATTTCCAGAGTTTTATTTTTAGGGGTGGCTGTAAAGGCAAAATAACTGGCGTTATTCAGCATTTTTCGGCCTTCCATCAATTTATTAATTTTATCTTCGGTGGTATCATCACTATCGGCAGTATAGTCTCCGGAAAGGGCGGTATTCATTTTGGCCGACATATTCCCGCTCTGGCTGGAATGGGCTTCATCAATGATAATGGCAAACGTATTGCCCTTATGATCGGTGCCGATATCATCCAGAATAAATGGAAACTTATGAACAGTGGTGATGATTATTTTTTTACCGGTTTCAATGGCTTTTCGCAGATCACCGGAATGTTCAGCCCAGATAACGGTGCTGGAAACCTGAACAAATTGCTTGATGGTATCGCGAATTTGCTTATCAAGATTAATACGATCGGTAACCACTATAACCGAGTCAATAATGTTCTTGCCGTCGCTTTCCAGCCCAACCAATTGATGAGCCAGCCAGGCAATTGAATTGGATTTGCCGCTGCCGGCACTATGCTGGATCAGATATTTCTGGCCGACGCCGTTATTTTTCACATCTGCCAACAGGGCTTTCACCACACTCAATTGATGATAACGGGGGAAAATCTGGGTGTATTTTTTCTTTTTCGTTTCCGGGTCAACCGTTTCGACCACTTGGGCATAGTTTTCAATAATATTGGCCAGCTCTGGTTTGGCCAGTATTTCTTTCCAGAAATAATCGGTTTTGATTCCCTCCGGATTGGGTGGATTACCGGCGCCATCATTGTAGCCCTTGTCAAAGGGCAGAAACCAAGATTGCTTGCCTTCGATCTTGGTACAGAATTTGATCCGGCTATCATCAATGGCAAAATGCACCATGCAGCGCTTAAACTGAAATAATAATTCCTTCTGATCCCGATCGGTTTTGTATTGATAGACTGCGTCATCGACATCTTGCTTGGTCAGACTGTTTTTGAGTTCACAGGTGATGATCGGCAGACCGTTAATAAAGATGCCCAAGTCCAAAGCCAGACGGCTATTATCTTTGGAGTACATCAGTTGTCGGGTGACACTGTAAATATTCTTCTCAAACATTTCCCTGGCTTTGACATTCTTGTCAGTGGGCGTCATATAAAACATAATCAGATCCACCGGAAAGGCATTAATGCCATTTCGGAGCACATCCACAATGCCCCGCTTGGCAATTTCACCTTGCAGTCGATTTAGAAATTTCTCTCTTTTGTTGGGGATCTCCAGCTGGAGTTTTTCCAGCTCAACTGGTTGTGTTTCGGCCAGGAAACGAAATAAACGGGTTTCATCAATGGCATAATCTTTATTATAATCGGCATTGGACCCCTGTTCATAGCCGCCGTGATTGACAAGCCAATCAACGATCAGGGTTTCAAGACCGCTTTCCTTAATGTTTGTCGGCATTGTTTCGTTCTCCTTTACTATAATAACGGTTGGAACATCTGGTACAAAGTCGCTAACGAAGCTGCGAATTCGACCGAACCCGCAATTTTGGGAATAACTGTATCCAAAGCAGATTTTGCCATGCGGATCAATCGCGGCTTCGGGCTATCACTACTCAGTTCATCCTGAATGGTTTCGATACTATCGCATATGATTATTCGCTCTTCCGGCTCCAGTGTTTCCGGGATGGTGGCTAGAATGGTTTCAATGAGTGTATTCAGTTCCGCCTGATCGATGCCGTTGTTTTGAGTGGCATTAATGGTGGCACTGTCTTGCGCCAGATTTACCTGACTATTATGATTTGCAGTAACAATAATTTGATGTTTCACCTCTTCATCAACCCCCATGTCAATTCTAATATTTCGCAGATATGATTCGATATGATTAACAAGCGGCAGAATTACACGCTCACCAAAACCTTTGATCCCCTGCTGTGAATCCCTCAGTCCCCCATAGGAACGAGTGATCGAATAAAACGAGACTTTTTGTTCGACAAGATATTTCAGTAATTGATACGTCCAAACAATTTCTTCTTCGGGGTTTGAACCCAAGTCAAATACTTCACGCCCCCAACTGTCTTCCACTTCTTTTACTTCTTTTTCAAAATCAATATCAACAACAACAAAACTGTTGATGTATTCAACAATTAAAGGCGTTTGTTCAATAAAATCAATGAACATTTTTAAACATTTTTCTGCATCACCCGGATGTGTATGTAAAAGTCGACTGGCGATTGTACGAAATGCCAGGCTAATTTTTTGCAGTTCCTTTTTATTCATTTCCGTCATAGCTTACCCCGCAATATGGACAATAGCTGCCACACATTTTAACTCCTGGTTTGATTTTCGCTGACCGGTTGCAGCATTTATAGTGCTGTTCTTCCAAGGCATCAATCTTGGCAACAAGAGGTGTTTCATCTTCTTTGCCCGGTTGTTTGCTAACTTTTACTGTTAACGCACCCCTGCTATGTTGCCTTTCAAGTTTTTTTAACTCATTAAAAATCATATCGTTTAAAATATTTGCACCCATATTTCTTGCCAGCTCGATCGCCTCTTCTGTAAAATAATTATCGCTTTTCAAGCCACAACTGGGACACCAGTTTTCATAGACATCTTCTGCTTGGCATTCATCCACCCGCAGCTTAAAGAATTCGCCGCACAAGGGGCACTGGAATAAGACAAAACCGTCCTGATCCGCTGGAATTTCCAGTTTTATTTCAAAATCATCCATTTATACCTCACTTTCTGGGAAATCTTCCATTTCCACTTCTTCATCTAAATCAAACTCTTCGTCCACTTCAGGTGCAATCACTTCTTCAACCGCAATCCCACGGACATCTATCTTACCAGTTACGACTTCCGAAATTAGGCTGGTACGATATTCGGTTATAAGTTCAATTTCATTTTTAATTGTATTAATTGTTTTATCGATACTTTTTGTCTTAACTTCTATAAAAGATATTATTTTTTGTTGTTCTGTCAAACTTTGTAAAATAAAGGGTATACTTTTAGTTTCCTCCTGGTTTAATATTGGTAAGGTTGTGTATTTTGCAGTATCAAAGATATGTTGTTTCTTTGCTCTTAAGTAGTACGCTAAATAACTTTCACAAACTTTTTCATCGCAAATTATTGCATTAATCTGCTGATTGCAAGAACATTCATTTTTTGAGATTGACACTTTTCCCATTGTTCCACCAATACCTATCATCAATACTGTATTAGCAGGAAATACTTTAACCTTTTCAATACCTAATTCCGATAACTGACGTGTTGCAGATGTTAAAAATAATTTATCGTTGAAATCACTTGGAGTAAACCAATCGAAACCATTTGTTTCATAAAACTTTTGGTTTGCCCCTTCAGGTGTACTGCCGGTTTTGACCGTTTTCACTACTCTTTTCAGCGGTACAATTTCCCATTCAATAGGTATTTCACCAATCCATTCAACCCCCGACGGTTTCATTTTGGCATTGGGATCAAGCCCTTTTGTAACGGCCTGGTTAATAATGGCCTGTTTCTGTTCTTTGAGCAGTTCAATTTGTTTCTTTTTCGCTTTGATCAGCTTATTTATTTTTGCCAGTTTATTGTCAAGGTAATGGACAATTTGGATTTGTTCTTCTTGTGGTGGTACTGGCAACTGTAATTTGCGTATATCATTAAAACCAATAGATTGTCGTACACCACCCCCCAGTCCATAAAATACCTTTATTAAGTCATAATAATTCAATAAATAATGCAAATATGCGGGATTGTTATTGGTTTTTAAGCAAGCATATGCTGAAGTAATGATGCCGGTCTCTTTAACAAGCCCAGTTCTTAAACTTTTCTTATCGTTTTGCAAATCTGTTAGCCTTAGAATTATATTGCCATTATTCACAATTTGGTAAGTGTTATACTCTTTTGGCACAAGACCAAAATCTTTATTTTTTTTACGAATAATCTTGCCATAACTTAACGATAGTACATTATCTTCCAGGCCGTCTGTATTCTTAATCTTTTGTTCATGACATACTTGCGAAAGATACAACCAACTCCAATGACTTGGAATTTTTTCCAACCAAAACAAACCTGTTTCTTTATATTTATCATAAATATTCAATTCATTCTTCATATCTCAGTCTCCAACAATGTCAGCAAGCAAGCCATCTGTCTCCGCTTCCAGGGCTTTAATATCCGCCGTTATCTCTTCAAGCGAACGCAGCTTAACTGGTTTGTAAAAATATTTGGTAAAGCTGATTTCATAACCGATCTGGGTTTTCTTTTCATCCAGCCAGGCATCCGGGGCAAAGGTCAGCACTTCATTTTCAAAAAAGGCTTGAATGCCGCCTTCATAGTTCAGCGGTACTTGCTCAGTATCGGTCAGATTTTTATCGGCTTTTGGTTTGCCTTTTTTATCCGTAACCACCTTACCGGCTTGATCGTATTCCGGGCGGTTGACGGTGATCTTGTAATAACCAAATTCCTGATTATCGAAAATCTTACTGTGCTCATTTTCTTCAAACTTGATTAACATTTCGGTAATCTGTTGCCGGATCTCAGGGGACAGTTCACAGTTCTTATTCCCCAGATTCTTGCGGAGGGATGTTTTTAAGCCAGTCGCATCGATGAGTTGCACCTTGCCTCTTCGATCTGGTGCTTTTCGATTGGTGACTAACCAGATAAAGGTGGCAATCCCGGTGTTATAAAACATATTTTCCGGAAGGGCAACGATGGCTTCCAGAAAATCATTTTCAATAATGTATCGGCGCATATTGCTTTCTCCACCGCCGGCATCGCCAGTGAAGAGGGATGAACCGTTGTGGACTTCCGCGATCCGGCTGCCCAGTTCGGTGCTATGCTTCATTTTCGAAATGTTATTAGCCAGGAAAAGCATTTGACCATCACTGATCCGGGGGATCATACTAAAATCTGGCTCATCTTTAAATGATAAGACAAAGCGGGGATCCGAAATATCTTTTTTGCCGCCCAGTTTTTCAGCATCAGTTTTCCACGTTTTGCCATAGGGGGGATTACTCATCATAAAATCAAATTGATTTGATGGGAAATTATCGCTGGAAAGGGTGGAGCCATAGGCGATATGCTCGGCCTGTTCACCATCCCCTTTGATTAACAGATCCGCCTTGATAATCGCGTAGGTTTCCGGATTAATTTCCTGCCCAAAAAGATGAATGGAGACATTCTTACCTTGTTCTTCGGCCAGGGCATTGAGCCGATCTTCGGCCACGGTCAGCATCCCACCAGTACCGCTGGCACCATCATAGCAGGAATAGGTGGCGTCTTTGATTTGATCCGCTATCGGCATAAAGATGAGATCGGCCATCAGCTCGACCACATCCCGAGGGGTAAAATGCTCTCCGGCTTCCTCGTTGTTTTCTTCATTAAAGCGCCGGATCAATTCTTCAAAGATAACGCCCATGGTATGGTTGTCCAGGGCTGGCAGCTTGACCGCGCCCTGATCGTCTAAGACCGGGTTGGGGCTGAGATTAATCTTTGGAGAAACAAAGATTTCAATAATCGCACCGAGAATATCTGCTTCGATCATGGTATCGATCTGATTACGGAATTTGAACTTTTCCAGAATTTCCTGAACATTATCAGAAAAGCCATCCAGATAGGCGGTAAAATCGGCCTTTAATTGCTGTTGTTTAGAGCGGGCGGTTAGATCTTTTAAGGTGAATGGGGAACTGTTGCAGAAGGATTGTTTGGCGGCCTGACATAAGGCGGACATTTGATTGGCCACCTTGGCATCATCCAACATTTTCTTCATGTTCAAAACATCCTGTTTGGTATCTTCAAGAACGGCATCCAACCGCCTGATCACAGTAAAAGGTAGAATGACATCCCGGTATTTTCCCCGGACATAAACGTCCCGCAGACAGTCGTCGGCGATGCTCCAGATAAAACTGACAATTTGATTATAGGTTTGGTTGACCATTTGTTGTTGCTCCTTCAGTTTATATTAAAATTCACAGAAATTAGTTTGAATATTTATAATTAACGCCGTTTTGGGAACGACCGTAACTAGGGTTCACAACCCAAGCAACTGTTTTTTCTTTCCTTCAAACTCTTCCTGAGTAATGATGCCCTGATCAAGTAAATCCTTAAATTGTTTAATCTCTTCTGCTGCGGATAAACCACTGGGCGCAGCTGCTGCTGACTGTTCGGCTTCCAGCTGATCGCAGATCAACTGGAGGGTGGCCACACACTGATGGGCCAGATTAAACATTTCCTTATAAACAAAGCTGCTCTTTTTGGTATCAACCTTAATGAAATTGACGAACACCGCCGGGTTATTCATATCCCGAACGGTGATGCGCAGGCGCAGACTGCTGCAGATAGCTTTGCTTTTTTTACCGCCGGTAACCCCGCCGACCACCGCACCGACACCACCAAAGAGTATACCGCCAGCGGCTGCCCGTCCGAGGCCGCCTTTGGTGATGGTTTCTTCATTTTCGATCAACTCATAATCAATAATATCTGTATAACTATAAATTGTGGGGTTTTTAACACCGCCCATCATCCCGTCATTAATTAGCCATAGTTCCTGATTATCATCAAATTGCATCATCATACCAATCCGCTTGGTGGCTGTGAATGTCTTTAGCAGTTCACGGCTGTCTTCTTTTCGACCGACAATTTGTTTTAGACTTTCACTGGTCATCTGCCGAATACCCTGAGTTGTTGGCGTAAAACCACATTTTTTAAAACAGCTGGGACAAATCCATTCTTTTTTGGCAATCTGAAACCGGTTTAAACCGATTTCATCACCGCATACCGCACACACTGCTTTTAAATCAAAAAAACCCATAATAAATCCCTCCTTTATTTTAGTGCCTATTATAATTGAAACTCCTGGTCATATTTGGTACAGGTAGTTTATTTTTAATCTTATTTCCAGTTTTCCAGTTTTTCATTATACTCTTGTGGCGTCATGGCCATGGAAATATCACTGAGATCGCCGATTGGGAATATTACGGTCCCATCTATTGACGGTATATCAGCAATAATCCGATATTCGTTCTGATTCTGGTAAATATTGCGTTTCAAAAAACCCACTTCCTCTTCTTTTATTTTTTCATCAAAGGTGGCCGGGTCGAAATATTTCACCAGACGGTGACGTGGATAAATATTTTTGCTGGCAAAGGCCTTTGACATCCGCCGAATAAACTCTTCGTAATTCAAAATCACCAGCATTTCATTGCCCAATGCGGCTGCCTCGGCATTAATTTTAAGTGAGTTTTTAAAGGACGGCACTTCACTATCGGTGTAGGTGGTACAAGCCCCGCTATGGTCTGCGTACATACAAAAAGCAAAACTTTCAAGGTCTTTGTTCATCTTTATGGTTGTTGGTCCAGCTAAACCTTCGGTTTCAATGCCATCAACGATTATTTTATGTTGGCCGGGCTGATAGTGTATTGAAATCGCCTCAAGTTTATCCCCCCGTTTTTCGGGGGTGTCTTCTTCCATATCTGAAAACTCTTTTAGTTTCCGCATAAATAAAAAACCTTTTCGGAAATCTTCACGATACTCCGGTTGATCAAATAATTTTGCAAGTCTATAAATTTGCGTCATTTTCTGGCCCTTCTTTCTTGGCTTTGCCAGATTAGTTGTAATAGCTTATCAGTTGCTGTTTCTGGTTTGCCTGTTTACTCATACTTTTATGATTTGATTTCATTATAGCACTTATTAGCGCTTGATTTTCGAGAAATTCTATTTTCAATTAAATAAACCCGAATTAATGATTAACACGTGTAAATATTTATTGGGTGTGTAGCCTTAGAAAGTTGCCATGTGAGAGCTGGGTAACCGGTAATATAGCAGTAAAAGACAATGGAAACAGTAAGCCGGCGGCGTTGTTCGCACCCCGCAGTAAGGGGCGGCCGGGGGTAGTCGTCGGTGCGCCGGCGGCGGAGGCCGGCCGACCCGGTGTCAGCGTCGCACCCAAAACGCTGATAAGCCGCTCGATCTGGCCGGCAGGCCAGGACGAAGGCGCGAAGAGGAACGTTGATATAGCCCGGTCGCAGCGTGAGCAGCGACTGGGCTTACGCCAAAACGGCGGTAAAAGCCACGGGTGAACCAAGCCTCCGGCGTGAAGCCGGTGGCGGCGGCAAGAAGATTACAGTAACAGTAGCCTTGCCGCAGCGAAAGGGCAACGTCAGCGGAGGCATGGCGCAAGGTCGATGGCAGTGGTGGCCACCACGAACAAAGCCCCGGGCAATTCTCTTTTTCGAAAATTGCCGGGGGCGGGGGGGCGAGTGCTCTACTAAAACTGTTTTGCTACTCGCTTCGCTTTAATTGTCAAGTTTATCAATCAGTTGACCGCCGCCATCGAGCCAATGAAAATCGATACCGGTATTACTGGCTGGATCGCCGATCTCTACCGAGGCCCCTGCAGCCAGACTATAGGCTGGAAAGGTAAATGTCTGATTGCCTCTAACTGAGACAATTTTCCACAAACTACTGTACGGATCGCTCTTCTATTTTGCTCGATTTTTCCGATTTCTAATTACAAAAGGTCATGCCCAAAAAGGCATGACCACTCTTTCTCATTTTTCCAAAACATTAATACACTGTCATATTATCACTTTTCAGTGTTCAAAACAAACCCCTAAATCATTTTACTTCAAATATTAATTTACTGCTTCCTTCGTTTTTATCTGCTTCCAATCCGCCAACAATTAAGTATTTTGCAGTTGTTAATGGTTCTTCGCTTTCTATTATAATAGACGCATTTTCTCCATTGGCTCCAACTTTCGTCGATAGATTAGTGATTTCGCCACCTTCAGAATCTATTACAGAAAAATAGGCATCTTTAGATGCAAAGCTCTTTGTATTTTCTACGGCAGCATAAACTTGAAAATCTATGCAATTTTTAAAGTTATTTTCCCCTATTTTTAAATCGTCATATCTTGTCACAGACATGACTGTGAAACCTCCTCCACTTGGCATTGTATATGAAATGGCTTCTGAAGGTTTACTAGAATCAAACACTTTGCCTACTATAGCATTTTTTTCTGTTGCTATAGTATCTATTGTTACAACCTTTTTCGCTTCCTTGCTTGAGTCTTTTTCAGTTGTGGTAGTTTCACCCGCTGAACATCCCGTCAATAAGACCAAAGAAACTAACAAAACTAACATTAAACTTTTTCCTTTCATATTTCCTCCTTGCTTTAATAGAACTATTTTTAAATTGAACACAATAATAATTTACAGACATATTAAGTATAAACCTATTCTGCAGTAACTGTAAATCATAATAAGCTGTAAATGTTAAATAAAATCATAATGTTTTATTATAGTTCCTCAAATTCTTGACATATGTAAATGAAAGTCATTATTTAATACTAAAAACTTGGCCAGCAGGCCAGGACGAAGGTGCGAAGAGGAACGTTGATATAGCCCTGTCGCAGCGTGAGCAGCGACTGGGCTTACGCCAAAACGGCGGTAAAAGCCACGGGTGAACCAAGTCTCCGGCGTGAAGCCGGTGGCGGTGGCAAGAAGAATAAAGTAACAGTAGCCTTGCCGCAGCGAAAGGGCAACGTCAGCGGAGGCATGGCGCACGGTCGGCGGCAGTGATGGCCACGACGAACAAAGCCCCGGGCGGGGAGCCGGGGGCGTAGGGAAGAGGGATAATGTATTGCCGGCACGGTGAGAGCAGCGCGACCACGGTGCCAAACCCCCACCACCATCAAGCCGGCCCAAAAAGTAAGCCCCGGGCAATTCTCTTCTTTCGAAAATTGCCGGGGGCGGGGGGCGAGCGCTTAACGAACGCTGCTCTTGTCTTTAATTGTCAAGTGTATCCACTAGTTGCCCAGTGCTGTCATATAACTCAGCGGGATCGTTCTCGCTGTTGTTCCAGGTCCCGCCGCCATCGAGCCAATGAAAATCGATGCCGGTATTTTTGGCCGTATCGCCAATCTTAACCGCGGCACCGGCGGCCAGACTAAAGGCCGGAAAGGTAAATGTCTGATTACCTCTTACCGATACAATTTTCCAGCCGGTCAGATCAACCGCACTGGCACTTAAATTTTTGATGACAATATATTCGGCTTTTTTATTCAGTTCACTGATGGCGACACCGCCACTGTTCTGTCCATTCTCTGTTGTGATGCCCAGTGCTTGATTCACTTCATCGGGATTGACATTATCAAATTCATCATTGATCACGTTGCCCATCAAGGTGTAGGTATAACTGTAATGACTGGGGATCTGGGTCGTCGTCGACGGATAGGTGATCAGCGCCGTAAAGTCGCTGCAACCACCGGCATCGCGTATGACTTTTTCCATATAGGCCTGATCGCCATCACGATTCAGGGTGCTGTCCTGCGGGGTGATATTGTAAGCATTGGAGACCCCACCAAGCGAATCGGCGATAACGTGGCCTTCATCCAGCGTGGGACTTTCAACGCCTGGTACTTTTGCTTCATCAGGATAATAACGACCTGTGTCCAGGACTGGCTCGGTGGCGTCATCCTGTAAAATAATTTGTGCCGCCGTGACTTTAATCAATTGCCCGTATTCATTGGTGTAGGCATAATACTTGCGATCGCCATAACCAATATCGACCACCACATTCGGCCGCCGCTCTCCGGAGAGATCACCGCCATCGACTTCGAGCGGTTGATAACCTTCTAAACTCGACTGGTTTTCTTGACTAACCGCCTGCTCTGTATTTACTGCCGCCGGTGACGTGCAGCCTGCAACTACAAATAAAGTCAGGAGCAACAGTGTCAATACAACCGTTTCTTTCCATGTTGCGTGTTTGCATAAATCTCTAAGTCTAGCCATTTTTGATACCCCTTGGTTATTTTTATTATTAAACAACGCAATAACATCAGCGTTTGCTTAACAACTTTGTGACGCATCATTCTAACCGACAATTCTTAAACCTACAATAGAAACGTGTTACTACGGTTTGATTGCCTTGACCAACGCTTTTTATTTTTTTAAGCATCGCGGTTTATAATAAGCCCGAGGTGATGCCGATGCAAAAATACTTTATTGATGTCAAAACAATTTCATATCAGGAAGAGGTTCTGCCGATTGCGGTGATCTTTGATCATAAGATGTATCTGATCAGCGCCATTACCGCCGTCCAGCACAAGGTGGTTTTCTCCGGCGGCGGCACTGGCACCAAGTACACGATCACCGCGAACAAGAAAGAAACCTATTTGTTTCACGACAAACATTCCCTCAAATGGCACGTTTATAAAGAATACACCAATCCGCCCTCATATCATTTGGAGAAGGATGACCATCACCAGATTTTTGCCGCGGATTTTGATTATCTGTCGTAAGTGAACGGTTCCTCTTCAAACTCATCGGAATAAACCAGTTCGCCGTTCTGTTTATAATATTGACCGCGGCCATGCCAGAAGCTGTCAAGAAATTCGCCCTCGTAACGGATCTGGCCATTGGGATAATATTCTTTGCCTTTGCCCCGCCAGTGATTATAATAAAAATCGCCTTCGTACAATAACGCCCCAGTTACACAATGATATTCTCGCCCCTGGCCATGATAGGCCGATCCATAATCATTGGGTTTTTTAGCGTGGTTTCCTTCATAGGTGACAAATCCCTTATACGAATAGACTTTCCCTTGACCGGAAAGAAAGCCGTCGACAAAATTACCTTCACACATGATTTGGCCATTAACGAAGCGCTTGCCAAACCCTGATAATTTGCCATCGACAAAGCGACCACTGCCGACCAGTTGGCCTTCGCAATATTTATTTCCTTCAACCGAACCGTCTTCCATCACCGTGCCACAAATGTAACAACCATCCACACATGGAATCGCCCCGGCCGGTACGACCTCTTTATTACCCTGAAATAATTTACTAAAAAAATTCTTTGCCATCGGTTACCCCTTTCAAACTGGTAAAATCATCGACAGTTTTATAACTGTATTACCCCAAATATTTATGGATTAATCGTAATGAAGAGGTTTTCCCGGTGAAAGATCTAATGTATGACCTCTTCCCACGCCCCCGGCTACCGCCCGGGGCTCTGTTTAACGCTGGCATTACTGCCGTCGACCGTGCGCCATGCCTCCGCTGACGTTACCCTTTCGCTGCGGCAAGGCTACTGTTACTTTAAACTTCTTACCACCGCCCCGGCCCCAAGCCGTGGCTTTTGTTCGTGGCCGCTTCAACTGCGACGCCCCGGCGCGCTGGCTGCGCCATCGCTACTATTACTGCCGTGCGATCGCCCTCGCCCTGCCTTAATAGGCAGAACGAGCGGCTGGCCATTACGTTTGGGTTCGCCTGGGGCTCCGGGGCGTCAGGCCTCCGCTGGCAGACAACTGCCTAGCTTCGTCCAGACGCCCCTTAACTGCGGTGGCCGACCCCGCCGCCGGCGTCACGCCGGAGGCTCCCCAGGCGACAGTGGCCTCTTCCACTGCGCCGCCTGCGTGCGGGCTACGCCCGAACTACTGATCGTTTTCGTTTTCCGCCCTCGCCCTGCCTTAATAGGCAGTACGAACGGCTTGCCATTACGTTTGGGACTTCCTTGGGCTCCGGGGCGTCAGGCCTGCGCTGGCAGACAACTGCCTAGCTTCGCCCAGACGCCCCTTAACTGCGGTGGCCGACCCCGCCGCCGGCGTCACGCCGGAGGCTCCCCGGGCGACAGTGGCCTCTTCCACTGCGCCGCCTGCGTGCGGGCTACGCCCGAACTACTGAGCGTTTTCGTTTTCCGCCCTCGCCCTGCCTTAATAGGCAGAGCGAACGGCTGGCCATTACGTTTGGGACTTCCTTGGGCTCCGGGCCGTCAGGCCTCCGCTGGCAGTCATCTGCCTAGCTCCGCCCAGACGGCCCTTACTGCGGTGACCGACCCCGCCGCCGGCGTCACGCCGGAGGCTCCCCCGGCGATAGTGGCCTCTTCCACTGCGCCGCCTGCGTGCGGGCTACGCCCGAACTACTGATCGATTTCGTTTTCCGCCTTCGTCCTGCCCGGCTGGGCAGAGCGAGCGGCTTGCTCTTACGTTTGGGTTCGCCTAATGCTTCGGGCCGTCCGGCTTTCGCTGGCGGCGCCCCGCCAACTTCGCCCCGACGCCCCTTACTGCGGGACCGAAACCACAACTTTGTTTTAATTTAAACGCCAAAGGTTAATGGGGGCGCTGCCCCCAAACCCCGGAAAGGGGGGTTCCCCCCTTTACCCCCAACGCCGGTGGTTGTTGGTTACCAGCCCCCAAGGGGACTGGCCTGCCATTATACCGGGGTGGTCACGTCAAGCGGCAAGCGGTTGTATTTGCTATCGCAAATCTCCACCGCCAGGCCTGGCCGCTTGACGTGGTGGCAGCCATCATGCCGCCGTTATGAATGGCGATAGCAGCCGACGATTTCGGTTATTTCTTGCAGAAATACCGGACCGACTGCCAGATCAAAACACAACACCCCGTTATTGCCGCTGAGAATAATCAGCGAATCCTCTTTGACCACATAGCGCACCGCACTCGGAAAAGCATCCGAAGCAACCAAGATTCCATGTTTCCGGTCATCAGTGGGCCAGTGGGTAACATTAAAAATATTTTTATTGATCTTTAAATATTCGGCCATCCGCCACCTTCTTCATTCCAGATAATGAATCCCGACCGAAACACAGGGCACTTCAGCGTATTTTTTGGTTAAGACCATGCATACCACCTGCTTGTCATCCTGCCAGGCGACATGGTTCAGGGCATCCAGAATAATTTTGGCAATATTGTCGAGATCCGGTTTCTTAACCGGTCGGGCGCCGCCCCGGATTTGTTCCTGCTTCTTTTTGGTGTAGGAAGCGGGGATCGGGTAGAAAGCGGTAATATCCACCGCCACCTGTCCGGCATAATTAGCCTGCCGCTGCTGACATTTGTCAATGCAAGTCACCTTAACCAGATTTTCATAGTTCATCGTATTTTCTGGCGTAAAACAAAAGCCGCCCTTGGAGATCCGTACCCGGCCTTTGCCCATTGGCGAGCCGGGGATCGTAAAACGTATGCTGACGCCCATCAGACCAGTACCTCCACTTTCACATAACTGCTCCGGGGGGTGATCTTTAAATAATCCCCCAACAGCCGGACATATAGCTCCGGTTCGGTTTTCTCCAGTTTTTTGTTATCAATCCCGGTCGTCAGGGTTTCGCCGATAATCATAAGCTTATAATTCTCGTTTTCCGCCCGTTGCAGACCGGCGGCCATCAGACCGCTTTTTAATTCCGCCTTGAGACTTTTGAGAATGTCCTCTTCACGCTTGATTTGATCGCTTTTTAAAACAATGCTTTGAATCAGAGCCACATTTGATTCTAAAAATAATGCCGCGCTCATTAACTCACCAACTTTCTAAAATCTGCCACTGCCACATCGACCTGGGCTTTTAATCCCTGGTATGCCTGATTTCTGGGTGACAGACCGGCAATTAATTTTTGCATCAGCTGGATCTGGAAATCGGCTGCCATCATCTGCGTCATCAGGATAACATCGTCTCTGAATTTCGCCAGCTGTGCCTGGGCGATCAATTCTTCTAAAATCTTGCTTTGTTCGGCTTTCGTCATTATTTTGCCCGCCGCTTAATATCCACCGTCTGGCCGACGACAATTCCGATCAACAAACCAAATAACAATGCACTGAGATAACTAAAAATCATTTATTCTTACTCCTTCAAAGTTTTTAATACTGCTCCGCCATCAGCTCCTGAAAGGCCTGCTCGCTTTTTTCCCGTTCGTCGTTGTCAATCCAATTGAGCAGCGCCGCATAATCATTGCTGTAGCGATATCCTTTTACTTCTTTACCGCGATCCAACCGCTTGATCCATTCCTCCCAGGAATCAGGAAACTCGGTCTGAAGCTTTGCTACTTCATCAGCTGTCAATAAAACATTGCCAAACTCGCCGTACACGGCTTTTTCTTTTCTTGAATTTGGTTTCGTTTGGTTTAGTTTATATAAGTGACCCGTTTGGGAACCCGGTTCGCAACCCGTTTGGGTACCCGTTTTAGAACCCGTTTGCGGTTCAAAATTTGAACCGCAACCATTTGCGCTGTCAAATAAAATAAATTGGTATTTATTCGGGGCTTTGTGTTTGCCCTTGGCAACCGACAGCAAACCGGCGCTGACCAGTTCATCCCTGGCCCGGATTAGCGTATTTTTTGATTTCATTTGAACCATGCCCATCATCCGCAGGGTATCTACTTGCAGCCAATCGGGAAAGCCTGCTTCATTCCAGTAACAAAATAAATGAAACCAGAGCAGCTGGGCGTTATTGGAAAGATGACTGCTTTTGAGCCAGCGATAGAAAGCGGTGATTTCCGAAACAAAATTTACCTTCATCCGGCTACCTGTTTAGTCTGAACGGCAGCTGCTTCCTACATTTCAAGTTCCAAACCATGTTTCACACCATCATGGTTTTGGCCTCTTCGCATCAGCCACTGATCCAGCCGATCGGCATTAATCAGCCACTTGCAATTGGCACCGGCTTGCACCGCCGGAAAGGTTGGGTCCGACAGCAGTATATTATTCAGCGACGTCCGGCCGATTTTTAGAATTTTGCAGGCTTCTTTGGTTGTAACAATATTTGGTATCATTTTTCCACTTACCTCCAATAACGAAATAGAATTGTTCAAAAATTAAAATCGCACAAATTGTGCTAGTGCTGGTCAAAAAAAATATCCTGAAAGAATAAATCCTGTACCGGCATCTCAAATAATTTTGATAAGCGATACTTCACTACATCGCTCGGACTACGATTGCCATGTTCATATTGTCTAATTGCAGATTGGCTTACACCAACGGCTTCGGCGATTTCTTTCTGAGTTTTGTCGCCTCTCAAATGCAATAACAACTCACCAATTTTTTTATTATCCATGCAATACCTCCTTGGATTAATAAAACCATTATACACAAATGAAAATTAAAAGCAACACAAATTGTGTATGTTGCTCTTTACGAATCGCACAAATTGTGCTATAATAGTATTAACAAAGGAGGATGCAACATGAATTATGATAAGGTTACCATCCACGGTACGGTTTATTTTCGTTATCGGCATTGGGATTCAGTGTTAAATAAATATACCAAAAACTTATACGCCAGCACGCTCAAAGAATTAAAGAAAAAGTATCTGAAGTATGCAGAAAATATTACCGCAGGCGTGACTGAGGAAACAACGACCTTTGAGTGCTTCTGCAAAAACTGGCTCTACACTGTCCACTTGATGGATAAGAAACCGAGTACCAAATCCCGTTATGACACAACCTTCAGCTGCCACATCAAAGATAGCTATTTCGGTAAAATACCATTGCAAAAAATCACGGCTGCTGACTTACAAAAATTCTACAATCAGAAGTTTGCCGAAAAAGGGGAGAATGTTGTAAAAAATATCCATAAAATACTGCGGCCTTGTGTAAGATATGCTTATCAAAATGGCAATATCCTACGCAACTTCACAGAAACTGTCACTATCCCTAAAGACTTGAGTAAAGCCTGTGATAAACAGCAGAAAGTCAAGCCCCTTACGCTGGTTGAACAACGGAAATTAGTGGTGGCATTGGAAGATCATAAATATATGGCCCTCTATAATACCGCATTGGATTCTGGTATGCGACAAGGCGAGATGTTTGCTTTAACTTGGGCAGATATTGATTTTGAATTTTTAACGATCCGGATTAATAAAACTCATAGTTATGTAAAAGATATTGAAAGTAATAAGCGGATCAATTATACTACTAATACAAAAACTAAAAAGTCGAATCGCATTATACCTATGGCACAACGAACCCGTAATATTTTAATAAAACACTTACGTGAACAAAAAATATCTCTTTTAAAAATTGGCATTATTCAAAATGAAGATACCCTGGTTTTTGGTACGCCTGTAAATACATCGCTTGATTCTTCCAACGTTTTGCAGGAACTAAAAAAAGTCTATGCCAGCATTGGTATTACTGACAAGACTTTTCACGATTTGCGGCATACTTATGCAACCCGCTTATTTGAACTGGGGGAACCGGCAAAAACGGTGCAAGAATTGCTGGGCCACAGTAATGTAAGCCAGACATTGGGTACCTATACCCACGTGCTGGAACAGCAAAAAATAAAAACAGCGTCTTTAATAGACGCCTTGTATGATCCACCTCAAAAAACAAATGTCATTTCTATCGGTTAAAATTCGGTTAAAATGGTTGTTTTACACTTAAACAATTCGCAAGAAATGGCTTTCTTATGCGAAAAATGGTGATCCCGAATGGACTTGAACCATCGACCCCTACCATGTCAAGGTAGTGCTCTGCCAGCTGAGCTACGAGATCACTTTTACTGCTTGATCATTTTACATGAATCTTTGCAAAAAGTAAAGTCTTTTTTAAAAAATGATAGGGAAGTTTTTTGAGCAAACCGCTGAAATTTGTCAAGAAAAGTGAATATACGGAATAAGCGTAGCGAAAAAGTTAGATTTTGAATAGAGTTTTTAGATAGAGAAGCGTATAATAAAAGAACAGTGTTAAGCAATGCCCATTAAAAAGCGTCAAAAAAATAACTACCTAATAACACATTTTGTGGTCTGTTTTGCGGTTAAATTAAGGAGGAATTGATATGTTCAGAGAGCTTTGTAAATTCTTCGCAGGAATAACTGCATGGGAAGCGGTTGTTCATGCATCACTGGGACTAAGTGGCGTTTTACCGATTAGCCTATTTGGCATTGTGATCACACCATTTTTAAATACCATCCAAATCATCGTTCCGGCGTTAATGTCTTGTCTGTTGATATATTTAGGATGGCTGCGCAAGTCTGATCGATAAGTAAAATGACAAAAAATGTTTTGTTTATTGTGGGAGAAACGCCCATCGCCAGGGATTATGACGGGGTCAAACAGCAATTAATAATCTGGAAAGAGAAGGAGAAGAAAGATGAAACCGTGTGAAAAATGGGATGAACTGATTGATAAAACCATTGAACCAATGCCCGGAACATCCCGGGATTATAAACAGGAGTGGGATGCGGTCCGATATTTTGTTGGAGATACGATGTTTGCCATGCGTGGTGAAAATAAAGAAGGGGATTCATTGTTGACTGTCAAGCTGCCCATTGGTGATGGTGAAATCCTCCGATCCCGGTATTCAGATATTATTCCCGGATATTATATGAACAAACAGCATTGGAATTCGATTAAGCTAGATGGTGAAGTACCGGAGAAGGTGCTGGTCGATTGCATTCAATTGGCACATCACACCGTATTTATAAAACTGACCAAAAAGAAACAGCGGGAGATTGAGGAACGTATTCACGATGCGAGAGAATAATGGGATCAGATATTAGTGACGAAACTAGGAGTCGACCCAGCGAGAACAAGTTTCTGAAAGAAAACCCCCTTCATATAAAGAGACGCTCACTTCAATCTGAAGAACGCGACTTCATCAGCGGTATCGCCGGATAAAATAAGAGTTGACAAAGTCCGAAGTAAGCTATATTATATGAATATCAATACATATGATTGATAAATCATATGTAAAAGGGGGATAAAAATGACCGTCATTGAAATACTTAAAATTTTGTCGGATAACAATCGTTTGCGAATTCTGAATCTGCTTTATGTCCAGGAGCTTTGCGTGTGCGAGTTGGAATATCTACTGGGGATTTCTCAATCTAATTTGTCAAAACATCTCCGGTTAATGAGTGATGCCGGGTTTCTGGAAAACCGGCGGGAGAATAAATTTGCTTATTATAAAATTAATCAGGAAGTTTTGACGGCACATCCTTTTATCACTGCAATCTTTGATACTGAATTGAAACGGGAAGATTTTCTCGTTGATGAATTAAATAAACTGGGAAATTATAAGACCAGCGAATTGACCTGCCATCAGATTACCGCCTTAATCGGCTAAAAGAAATCGGCAAAAAACAGCAAAACCCAGCCCAATGGCCAGCTGTTGTTTATAAAAAGCGAGGAAGAACATGGAGCTTAAACGAATTTATATTGAGCTCACAAACCGGTGTAATCTGGATTGTGAGATGTGTTTTCGGCATACCTGGGATACGGTTGAAGGAGATATGGATCTGGAATTGCTTAAATCCATCAGGGAGCAAATCAAAGCCTTCCCAACCGTCAAGGAAGTTTTTTTCGGTGGGATCGGGGAACCGACAGTCTATCCTTATTTTAAGGAAGCCGTTGAAATGTTTGCCGACTACGATCTGTTTATGACCAGCAACGGGATTATGCCTGAAGAAACGGCAAAACTGGTTTGCGAAAAATTTGCCGAGGTTTATTTTTCGGCGGATCAGTATCATGAAGACTCCCAGGGGGTCAAGGATCAGCTGATCAAGACCTTTGAAATCATTTCCGATTATCATAAACAGACCCATTCCCCCACTCCCAAGGTCGGGATTGCCTATGTGCTCACAAAAAGCAATTCGGAAGCTCTTTTTGATATTATGAAAATGATGCGGCACTATGGCTTTCACCGGCTGTCGCTGTCCCATCTGCTGCCGATTAATGAGAAAGATGCGGACGATATTTTTTACAACCGTTATGAAAATCCCGAAGGCAAGGCCTATCTGGAAAAAATATTTACCTACCGTGACATCAAGATCAATATACCCGATATGGAGCTGAAAACCGAACGGCGCTGCGCCTTTATCGACAAGGGCTATATCTATGTGGATGCCGGCGGCGAGGTGATGTCCTGTTATCGGCTGGCCAATAGTTATGACGAATATGTTTTCGGGGACAAAAAAAGAGTGCTAAAACATTCTTTTGGCAACGTCAAAGAAACCCCTCTGAAAGTGATTATCGAAGGCAAGGATTATCAGAGCTTCTGGAACACTGTCTATAATAATCAGTATCCTTCCTGTATTGACTGTGATCTCCGGGGTGGCTGCAGCCTAGTGGAAGACACCAAGTACGACTGTTATTTCAACACCCCCTCCTGCTCGGACTGCCTATGGGTTCGGAACTTTATCCGCTGCCCCTGATCGATTGGCCGGCTGAGAATAATGTCTGTACAAGCATCGTTGGTTGATCAATTAATGGGAGCCGATGGCAAAGCTCACACCCTGAGTATTGGCGAGTTAAATCGTTCAAAGGAGGTATAACCATGATAATTATTATTCCTTTATGCATCCTGATCGGATTTTTATCCTGGCGCTTGAGGCCCCGAAAGCTTGAGACCCGGTCCAGCCGCATTGCGCTACTTGCAACCATCGTTCCCCCGGCAGCTATGGCCATTGTGGCGGTGGCGCTGCAGCTGCTTCATAACACCTCCGGCGAGATTTCTGTGGCCGAAGCAGCCAATGCCCTTTTTGTGGCCGGTCTGATTTTTATTGGCCTGGGCATCCTGGCTTTAATTGGTTTTGCCTTGTTCCGGAAAAAGGACATCGTTAAAAGCATTGGTTTTGGTTTATGTATGGCTTTCTTCATTATTGTGATTGAACTGGGCTTGCTGGAATGGCTGGGTGGCGTTTAATGATCGCCAAAGCAGGGGTAAAAAAGCTCGGGCAGCAGACGCTCAAATAGTGTTAAGTAAAAAATACGCAAATAAAAGGCCTGAGCTACTCAGGCCTTTTATTTGCGTTTAGTTTATCCGCACCCGGTCAGGGGCTGGGGATAGCGGTGAGATCATCCAGATTCATGGATGAATAATCAGTGAACACAACGTTGGATGGAGGGGTAAACTGGCTGTCTGCAATGTCGCCGTCGGAAATATCAGTAACCACCGAACTCATATTCAGGGTACCATTACTGAGAATCTCAGTTTTCAGCGGGACGCCATATCTGGTTGAAAACCACATCCGCGTATCGATGGTGCCATTTTGCCCGTCATTTTCACTGGTTTCGATATAGATCACTTTTTCGCCATTCAGGTTTTCCACCCGGGCGACCACGTTTTCGGGAAAAACGTCGGCGATATCATCAATGCTGGTGACCCCTTCGTCCAGGTTCAGATCACCCAGATCGGTGGTCGTTTCCTGATCTTTAAAAGAAAAACCGGTGGTCTGGCCTTCGGTATACTGATAGGTTATCTTGTCAGTAGCATTATAAATGGTAATCTGTTTGTCGACATCCGGCATTTCCGTTTCCATCCGGAAGTTATCATTTTTGGTATAGGTGGTGGAGGTGGTATCGAAGCTGCCCGCGACAGAGGTTGTGGTGGTCATTTTGAGGGCATCAGGATAACTGAAATTCAGGCTGCTCAGTAGCGCCGCGCCGCTGAGATTTTCATCCAGAGTGGTGCTTTTTTCGCTCTCAGTTTGGCTTTCATCAGTTTTGTCCGCATCTTTGCTGCCGCTGCAACTGGCAAGCATGAATGCCGATAATACAACAAGAATCACAAGTAACCATTTAGTTTTTTTCATTTTGACTGACCTGTCCTTTCTTTCATTCCGGCAAGGGTTTGCCGTAAATTCCAAGGGTACGGTGGGATCGACTGGGAGCGAGCCCCAATTTTGTTTTTACTATCTTAATGTGTACCCCGGGAAGAAGGGGATAATCACAGAAAAAATAAAAATTGGAACAAAACAAGGAACCCCTAATTTAATGAAATTCTAAATATTATTTAGGTATAATGGCAAATATGCAGTCACCCGGCTTAGTGGTGACAACAGCAGAAAAATAACGACAAAAAGGAATGCCTATGTTTATCATTGATCTATTTGTTAAAAGCGGTCTGGAAACTCTTTATTTTACCGGGGCCATCATCCTGGTCGGATTGCTTCTGGGTGTGCTGGAAACCCAGTCCAACCGTAATTTTCAGAAAAGTTTGGGCCGAAACGCCATCATGGTCACTGGGGTGATCGGCACTCCCATTCACGAGCTCAGCCATGCCCTGACCGCTTTGATCTTTGGCCATAAAATTACCGACATCAAATTGTTTCAGCGGCCCGATCGCGATGGGGTGATGGGTTACGTGAATCATGCTTATAACGCTAAAAACATTTACCATCAGGTGGGAAATTTTTTTATTGGCATTGCTCCGATTTTTGGCGGACTGCTGGTGATCATGGCCCTGATGGGGTTGTTGATGCCTCAGGTGCTGGAAAGTTTCATGACTGTGTTGACCCAGGCCATGGCAGTGGAAACCCTGAGCATGGCCTCGTTTACCGGAATATTTAGCGCTTACCTGGAACTTCTGAAGCTGATTTTTAGCTGGGATAATTTCCAGAACATCAGCTTTTATCTGTTTTTGTTTCTGGCTATTTGTATTTCCTCCCATATTTCCCTGAGTCCGGCAGACATCAAAGGCGCCTTCAAAGGTCTGATCTTCATCTTTCTGATCCTGCTGATCCTCAATGCCATCGGTCTGTCCCAGTCCATTCTGACTGTTGATGTGCTGAAATACAATATTTTGATGACCTCATTTTTAATGATCGCCGTCATTTTTTCGCTGATTACCTATGTCATCAGCCTGATTGGCAGAATCTTTGCGCGCTAAATTTACCGTTAACCAAAAAACCATCCGTTTCATCAGCGGATGGTTTTTTGGTTAACAGGATGATAAAAAAGCGGTATTTACCACCAATAGTCTTTGTAATTTGACGGTTGCTCGCATATAATACCAGTATGAGACGATAACAATCGAAGGGATTAATGCCAATTTAGAGTTGCATGAAGATCCCGGGAAACAATATCTTGAGTTTGGTGGCATCAGTCCAAAGCCAACCAGGCCCTGGCAGTTCTAAACGCAATTGCATAAGAAATGGAGAGAATCGATGAACAATAAGGTTAAAAAAATCGGAATTTTAACAGGTGGCGGCGATTGTCCCGGTCTGAATGCCGTGATCCGGGCGGTGACCAAAGCTGCCATTGCCAACTATGGCTACGAGGTGATTGGCTACAAGTTCGGGTACCGGGGGCTGTACAACAACGACTTTATCAAACTGGACGCCCACAGTGTTTCGGGAATCCTCCACAAAGGGGGGACCATCCTTTACAGCTCCAACAAGGATAACCTCTTTGACTATCAGGTGGAAGAAAATGGTCAATGTGTTAAAAAAGATGTCTCGGATGTGGCCGTGGCTAATATGAAAAAAGAAGGGGTGGATGTGCTGGTGGTACTGGGCGGCGACGGTACCCTGACCAGCGCCAGAGATTTTGCCCGGAAAGGGGTCAATGTCATCGGGGTGCCCAAAACCATCGACAATGACCTGTCCAAAACCGATGTCACCTTCGGTTTTAATTCGGCGGTGGATGTGGTCGTGGATGCGCTGGACAAACTCCATACCACGGCTGAATCACACCACCGGATTATGATTCTCGAAGTGATGGGCCGAAACGCCGGCTGGATTGCCCTGCACGCCGGGATCGCCGGTTCGGCCGACGTTATTCTGATTCCGGAAATTCCTTTTTCGCTGGATGCCATTGTCACAAAGATGAATGAGCGCAGTCAGCGGGGCCTGCCCTTCAGCATCATCGTGGTATCCGAAGGCGCCATGGAAAAGGGCGGTGAGCTGACGGTTTCGAAAATCGTCAGCGATTCCCCGGATCCGGTCCGGCTTGGGGGCATCGGCAATAAGCTGGCATTGGCCCTGGAAGCCAGAATATCCGATCATGAAATCAGAAATACGGTTTTGGGTCATCTCCAGCGGGGCGGGATTACTTCGGCCTATGACCGACTTTTGTCCACCCGCTACGGGGTGGCGGCGGTGGAACTGATTGCCCAGGGTAAGTTTGGGAGTATGGTGGCGCTCCAGGATGGAAAGATGACCGATGCCCCGCTGGAAGCGGTGATCGGCAAAAATAAACAGGTGGATGTTGATTCCGAGCTGATCCATGTAGCCAAAAGTCTGGGTGTTTCCTTCGGTGAGTAGCAACGGGATTTCCATCTGAATGCCTTCACATTATCTCGTTTCCAGTTTTGGGACAAAAAAATGGCCAGTCAGAAAAAACATTTCTGGCTGGCCATTTAAGGAAGTCATCGTGGTTAAACAAAAAGTGGTTAAGGATTAACAGAAAAGGATTGATTAGCCCTATTCCGGGCTAACTTCAGGGGAGTCGTCAGTGGTTTCAGCAAGTTCGTCTTCGAGCACCACATCGTCTTCATCCACTAAAATCTCCGAAAGTATTTCAAAAAAGAAACCTTTCGCAGAAGCCAGAGATTCGTTGTGGGCGAACATTGCCAGTTTGTGGTAATCGACAAAACCATCTTCATCAGCATAAGGTTTCAGACGTTGAAGAAAAAATTCTTCAGTGATGGCATCTTCAAATTTTTCCTGTACCGTGTTAAAGATTGTAATTAATTCGCTTTTCTTCATAGTTATTACCTTCTTCGGCATTATTTCAGCCGCATCGGGCTGATAAATTAATTATAGGAGCGGGGCGCAGAATAAACAAGGTTTATTTACAAAACCAGCACGAAATTTAGATGAATGGTTTTAAAAAGAATGGATTTTTTGATCGCTTTTATAGTATACTGATAATAAATTAGAATGGTTTGAATTTGCGATAGCATCGAAAGGAAGGGGAGAAAGTAAATGGAGTTTTTATTGGCGTTTCCACCGGTTCTGCTGGCCTTATTTGCCGGACTGTTTACCTGGTTTGTCACTGCCCTGGGGGCATCACTGGTATTCTTTTTTAAGGAAATAAACATTAAGGTATTAAATGCTATGCTTGGTTTTGCCGCTGGGGTCATGATCGCCGCCAGCTTCTGGTCGCTGCTGGCTCCCGCCATCGAGATGGCCGAGGGCAGCAAAATGCCAGCTTATGTGATCGTATCCCTGGGCTTTCTGGGCGGGGGCTTTTTTCTGTGGCTGGTGGATAAGATTCTACCCCATGTTCATCAGGGCACGAATCATCGGGAGGGGATCAAAACCTCCTGGCAACGGAGTGTGCTGCTGGTTCTAGCAATCACCTTCCATAATATTCCCGAAGGTTTAGCGGTGGGAGTCGCCTTTGGTGGTCTGGCTTCCGGTTCCCCGGCGATGACCCTGGCCGGAGCCGTGTCTCTGGCAGTGGGAATTGGTCTTCAGAATTTTCCTGAAGGGGCGGCGGTATCGATCCCGCTGCGGCGGGAAAACATGAGCCGGCGTAAAGCTTTTTTCATTGGTCAGTTTTCAGGGATGGTGGAACCCATTGCAGCAGTGCTTGGGGCGGCGGCGGTGGTTTTTATTGCGCCGATGCTGCCCTTTGCGCTGGCGTTTGCCGCCGGGGCCATGATTTATGTGGTGGCGGAAGAACTGATTCCCGAAGCCCGGTTGGGTCATGAAGGGGATATTGCCACCATCGGCGTGATGTTCGGCTTTACCCTGATGATGATTCTCGATGTCGCCCTGGGATAAAAAATAAGGATGTCTCATTAAGACATCCTTTGAGGTTGTCGATAAACTATCGTACCGACCAATTGTTAATCTGTTGTTCGCTGCGGAATCGGACAGGCTACGCCGTGTCCGCTCCGATGCGGACAACATGATGTAACAATTGTCGGTACTAGGTTATCTTTTTTGACATCCTGTAACTTATTGGATATGGGTAGACATACTTTCGGCAAAGAGGGCGATGCCGCCAAAGATCAGGTAAACTCCGGCGATGATGCCAAAACCCAGAAGCATGACAAAGGGGTTGAAAATCAGGAAAATGGATAAGAATATGTTAATGATTCCCGAAGCCAGTAGCCAGCCGGTTCCGGCAGCACCCTGCTTTTTCATCACCGAGGAAGCGGCAATCTGGTTCATTCCGGTGGACAGGGCAATGAAAGCGAGCATAAACGCTAAGGTACTGGCCCGGGACAATGGATCTGAGAAGATCAGCAGAACTCCTAGTAAGACGGCCATGATACCGGAGGTCAGACTCCATCCATTTTTGATTTCGCTTTTGGCAAAAACAATGATGTGAAAAGCGCCATAAATAATCAAACCGGCAGTAAAAAACCACATAATCATTTTGGCTGCGAACAGCGGCGCAAAAAAGATCAGGCCGCCGAGGATGACCATCAGGATGGCGACAACAATCCCCAGTGTTTTGGACATTTTCAGAAAATCATTCATCTTTTTTTCCTTTCAAAAATAAATTTTTGGTAAATTAGATCAGCTATATTTTATAATATTTAGGAAAGACAATCAAGTTAATTATAAGAAATGTAGAACATTAGGAATATTAAAAAATAAATAAGAAAATTAGATTCATATAAAGATATTAAATAGCAATAAAAATACGAGGAGACAAAAATGTTAATGATCGGACCCCACCTGTCTATCGCCAGTGGATTTAAAAAAGCTGGTGAAGAAGCGATAAAAATTGAAGCCAATACCTTTCAATTTTTTACCCGTAACCCCCGTGGCGGCAAGGCCAAAGCCCTTGATCCCAAAGATGTAGCCGGACTCCGGCAGATTATCGATGCGCAGGGGTTTGGTCCGTTGTTGGCCCATGCCCCCTATACCCTCAATATGTGTTCGGCCAAACCGGAAACCCGGGAATTTGCCCGGATGGTTTTTAAAGAAGACCTGTTACGGTTGGAGGAACTGCCCTGTGAACTCTATAATTTTCATCCCGGTAGTCACACCGGCCAGGGGGTGGAAAAGGGCATTGCGGGGATTGTCCAGATTCTCAACGAGGAAATGTGGGCCGATCAGAAAGCCACGGTGGTGCTGGAAACCATGTCTGGCAAAGGAACTGAAATCGGCAGATGTTTTGAAGAATTGAAGATGATCATTGATCAGGTGGCTTTGCCCGAAAAAATGGGGGTCTGTCTGGATACCTGTCATGTTTATTCCGCGGGATATGATGTGGTGGGAAATCTGGATGGAGTGCTTAAAGAGTTTGATCGGATCATCGGCCTGGATTATTTAAAATGCCTGCATTTAAATGACAGCATGATGCCCTTTAACAGCAATAAGGACCGTCATCAAAAAATCGGCTTTGGAACCCTGGGGATTGAAACTTTTAAGCAGATTGTTACGCATCCGCAGTTGAAAGATTTGCCTTTTTTTCTGGAAACGCCCCAGCAGGATACTCAGGATTATCAAAAAGAAATTGAATTACTGCGATCCTTTTGAACATCCCGAAATTGTATATCGTAATAAAAAAGCAGAGATGGCTGACCCATCCCTGCTTTTTTACGCCGTATTTATACATAAGACAAAATCCTAAATCAATAATGATAGCACATAGCCCAACAGCATATCTTCATTGACATCCCAGGGATCTGCCATAATGGCCGCATCTTCAGCAGTTAATTCCGGATGTCGGGCGACATAGTTTTCAAAGTAGTCCAGATATTCAGATTTGATGGTTTCCATAAAATACCTCGCTAATATTTTCCGTGATCGATTACATACTGATGAACCGCCTGGAGTTTCTCCAGATCCAGGCCTTTGCCCCGCAGAATGGATTTGCCGGTGGTAAAAATATAGCCGCCTCCGGGAGCCCCTTCCGCGATCATTTTTTTGGCAATATCGATGCACTGTTCAGTGGAGTGAGATTTCAAAGCTTCGATGGGGTAGTTGCCCATGATGCACATGGTCTTGCCCACCTTTTCCTTAATTGTCTTCATTTCGCCGTATTCAAAAATGCCTACCACATTGGGGTTCAGGCTGCCCAGATAATCATACAATTTGGACCAGTTGCCTTCTATAAACAAGGCCACCGTATAGCCCATGCCAGTAAGGCTGTTTACCAGCCGGGAGAAGGTCGGCCAGTAAAAACGCTCAAACTGTTTGGGGTTTAAAAATGACGGCATATGCAGGGGCATAAAGATGGCCGGGATTTTTTTGGGTGGCCCGGTATAGCTGGTAACCCCCCACCGCAGCAGCAGCGGAAAAAGCGCCTCGCAGGCCTGCTCGACCAGCTCGGGACAGCGATGCATATCCACCGAGATTCCCATAAAACTGCGGAGCTGATCAGCTAAAAAATCAAAAGGGGCTTCGATCATGTTATCCGAAATAATCGGGATCCCTACTGTGGCACTACAGTGGGCATCGATTTCCCGGAGGATTCGGGAATTGTGCATATAACTGAGGGCCCCTTTGGCCAGGTTAAGTCCACCCAACCCGCCGGGCTGATCAAAAGCCTTGTATTGCCGGGGCAGGACCTTATCCACCAGGGTCTTGAAGGGATCCTTAATCAGTTCTTTATACTCGCTGGCCAGCATTCCGCAGACCTCAGGATGTTGCATAAAGCCATCCTTATTAGGAACAAAATTCTGAGATCCGATGGCCGTGTACATCCCCGGGCATCGTAAAAAAGCTGCGGCGGCGGCATCTACTTTCATGTCCTGATAGTAAATGGGCAGACATTCCCTGACAATCTCCAGATCCCAGGTGGCTGATTTGAGGTGACGGCCACAATAATCGATGGCAACCTCAGGCCCGTTTAAGGCAAAAATTGGGATCCGGTCGGGTTTTTCCAAATTAACTGCTTTTTCAATACGGATCAATCGCTCATCCAATAATCGTTTGGCATCACTCATTTATATTGACCTTCATCCTTTAAATTGATATCGTTTAAAAATATTACACATGTTCAAATTATCATTATTTTTGACAATTGTCAATATTTATTGAGTCTAAAATAGTGCTTGATTCTGGAAAAAGAATGTGCTAATATAATGTTAATAAGTGAGCAAGTGTTCACATATAGAGGAGAAGTGATGGATAAAGTTTTGAAAAACGATCATAGCGAGGAAACCTTGTTTGAGGTGGCCGAATTTTTTAAGGTGCTGGGTGATCCCACCCGAATAAAAATCGTTAGTGCGTTGTTTGAAAATGGCGAACTGTGTGTGAATGATATTGTCAACCTGGTGGATGTCAGCCGGACGGCGGTATCCCATCAATTGCGGATCTTAAAAGACAAACGGATCATCAGTTACCGAAAAGAAGGTCAAATGAAATTTTATCACCTGGACGATGCTCATGTGGAAGTGATTGTACTGTTGACCATCACCCATTTAAGTCATCACTAGGTGTAGCGAAAAGAGGCTATCAGCATGAAAGTATTTTTAGAAGGACTCAACTGCGCTAATTGCGCTGGAAAAATTGAAAAACTGGTTGGCAAGATGCCAAATGTCAGAGCGGCCAGTCTGTCCCTGGCCACCGGGTCACTGGTGATTGACGAAGGGGAGGGATTTGCCCAGGAAGAAACCTATGATGCGATTGTCAAACTGGTTCATTCCCTGGAACCCCATGTGGTGGTTTCGAAAAACCGGAAACGATCGGCCGTGGCAGAACCATGCGGTTGTGAAGGTCATCCGGATGGTGGCCATATGGCCGTGGCCGCCCATGAACACGGGCAGGCCCTGGGCGATATGGATAAACGGCAGAAGCTTGAGCTGATTACCGCGATCGGATTATTTATGCTTGGCTTTGTTTTTCAGGCATTACTTCCGGCCAATCTGGAAGTGATCACCATTGGCGTTTTCCTGGGCGCTTATTTACTGGCCGGGTATCGGGTTATTCTGCTGGCTTTTCGAAATATTGGTCAGGGTCAGATCTTTGACGAAAATTTCCTGATGACCATCGCCACCTTTGGCGCCCTGGTCTTAACCGAATGGCCGGAAGCCGCTGGAGTCATGATCTTTTTCGGCATCGGTGAATATTTCCAGGATCGGGCCGTCGACAATGCCCGCCGCTCAATAGCCGAAACGATCAGTTTTAATGCCATCACTGCCAATCGGGTTGGACCCGAAGGCGAGGTTGTTATTGATGCCAAACTGGTTAAGGTGGGCGATGTGCTGGTGATCAAACCCGGCGAAAAAATCCCTGCCGATGGGGTCGTTCTGCAAGGTCTCTCCCATCTGGATACCTCCCCGCTGACCGGGGAATCTTATCCCCGTAAAGTTGAAAAGGGCGATGAAATTCTCAGTGGGATGATTAATGGCAATGCGGTGCTGAAGGTGCTGGTTACCAAAGACTATGAAAACTCCACCGCCATGAAAATTATGCATCTGATAGAAGAAGCCAGTGATAAAAAAGGCAAAACGGAGAAGTTTATCACCAAGTTTTCGCATTACTATACGCCTATTGTGGTATTTTCAGCCATTGCCATGGCCATCATTCCACCGCTGCTGATTCCCGGGGCGTCCTGGGAAACCTGGTTTTACCAGAGTCTGATCTTTCTGGTGGTCTCCTGTCCCTGTGCCCTGGTGTTATCGATACCGATCAGTTATTTTGGTGGGATTGGCCGGGCCTCCAAGGAAGGGGTACTGATTAAAGGCGGGAATTATCTGGATGTCCTATATCAGAGTAATGTCTTTGTCTTTGACAAAACCGGAACCCTAACTCAGGGAGAATTCAAGGTGATCAAAACCGTACCGGCACCCGGCTTTAGCGAAGCCGAGCTGTTGGCGGCGGCGGCTGCCGGTGAGCACTATTCCAACCATCCCATCGGTAAGGCGATCACCGCCTATGCCCAGCAGGATGTGGATGAAACCCGGTTGAAAAATTATGCCGAAATTCCTGGCAAAGGCACCCGGGTTGAAGTTGACGACCAGGTGATTCTGGCTGGCAACAAGAGTTTGTTGCAGGATCATCAGATTGGGTTGGCCGAAAATAACGAAGCGGGTACCATTGTGTATCTCGCCATCGACAATCAACTGGCCGGATACCTGGTACTGGGGGATATGGTCAAAGAAAGTGCCTTCGCTGCCCTGCAACAGTTAAAGAAACTGGGGGTCAGAAAAACAGTGATGCTCAGCGGCGATAATGCCCAGGTCGCCAACCAGATCGGCAAGCAGCTGCAGCTGGATGAAGTGCGGGGGGATTGCTTGCCCCAGGATAAGGTGGCAGCCTTTGAAAAAATAAAGCTGGATAATAAGGATGGTAAAACGATCTTTGTCGGCGACGGCATGAACGATGCCCCGGTGCTGGCTATGGCTGATGCCGGCATCGCCATGGGCGCTTTGGGTTCGGACGCAGCCATTGAGGCCGCCGATATCATTCTGATGAAAGATGATCCGATGGACATTGTCAAATCGGTGGATATTGCCAAGTATACCCGACGGATCATGATTCAGAACATCGTGTTGGCATTGGGTATTAAAATCACGGTCCTGACCATGACCTTCTTTGGCATGGGTGAAATGTACCTGGCTATTTTTGCTGATGTCGGTGCCGCCATCCTGACTATCCTAAACACCACCCGGATCTTGCGATACCGGGGCTTCTGGCAGAAAAAAAGTAATTAAAGTTCTTAATTAATAACAAAAACAGAGCGGTAAAATTTCATGAATTTTACCGCTCTGTTTTTTTGCGTTCATTTTAGCCAGAGTTACGGGTCTAATATTTCAATGGTATCGCCAATTTTGACGAGACCACCTTTAATGACAGCAGTAAAGACGACTTCGTTTGCCAGAGGACAGATTTGCTGGCTAGCGGTAATTTCACAGCCAAAGCACTTTTTGCCAACTTGGGTAATTTTCTGGACCGTGTCACCAATTTTCAAAAGACTTCCTACCGGCAGTTTGTAAAGCTCGATATTTTCAGTAATGACATTTTCATTAAACCGTTTGGTGCACAATCCGGAGAGGTGCAGTTGTTCCATTCTTTGGATGCTTTCGATCCCGAAAAAACTTACCTGTCGCAGATCTTTGCCACCGTGTCGGTCACCTTCGATACCAAAATCTTTGATGAAAAATGCGGATGGCTCAAGGGAAACAGTTTGTCCCTTTGCAACACTCTTATATAATTTGATAACGCAGTTCATAATTTCGCTCCTTGACTAGTTAATACGTGGCGGTTTTGAAATGCAAAAAATGAAGGTCGGTAAATTTAACTCTGAAAACCGCTGAGTCCGGTTAAAAAGTTATTCCAGGTAAATTTTTCAAAGATGCCCAGCATAAATATTAAGTCGTTTGCCCCGGACAAAGCCAATCAGTGTCAGATTAAACTGACGTGCCAGTTCGATGGCTTCATTGGTTGGAGCAGAATGAGAAGCAATAACGGGAATGCCGCAGCGAATTGCCTTAAAAACCATATCAGAAGGGATACGTCCGGTGGTAAAAAGAATGGGGTGGGCTAAGTGCTGGTTTGCTGTCAGTGCCATCCCGATCGTCTTATCAACGGCGTTATGACGACCAATATCTTCACAGACAAACATTTCATTTCCGTCAACGCATATCGCGGCACAATGTGTCCCGCCGGTCTCGTTAAATAAAGCAGCATTTCGGTTACAGGTATTGGCTAATTTAAAAATTGTCTCATAGGAGCATTGATGAGCTGGTAATGATTTAAGCTTGCTCAGTTGAGCAGCCTGCCTTATTTTTTTATTATTGCCACAGGAAATTGATTCGCTCGTGGTATCATGATTGATACTATTTAAAGAAATGATTTTGTTTAATTGTACTTTTACCCGCTCACCGCTTTTGCAAATGTAAATAAAATCAATATCATCTAAACTATCGATATAACCCTCACTAAACATGTAACCTAAAACTAGGGCATCAAGTTTATCCGGGGTGCAAACCAGCTTAAAAGCCAATAGTTCATTAATATAACAGCTCAGGTGATGTTCGGTAATGACGATGTCATTGAGAACTTCGTGATGAAGGTCTTCGTTGGTATTCTGGCGGATTCGTTCTATTGAAAAAGATTCTTTTAATTCTAAATCAAGCGCTTCGTTAATTATTTTCAAGTATTTGTCCTCTTTTTATTTAAAATGCTGTAATCAATATGCTGGTGAAGGGGATGTATTACAGCGTAGCAATTTATGAATAAACTTAATCTATACTTTCGGAATTAGTTATTATAGATCATTTTTTTTTAACACTTTTGAATGTCGGATATGTTTTTTTAATTCTCCCGGGGTATTCAAATTACTGAACATATCCCAATCGGGACTGTAGCTTCGGCCAACAGTTTCCTCAATGTAATGTAAATTCTCGGTTTCGAAACATTTGTAAATACTTTTTCTGCCAGAGGCTAGAAACGTTTGAATTTTGGGAATTAGATCAACATTATAAAAAGCATTAAATGGTTCGATCCACTCATCATAGCGCGTAACGCAGCCAGAAATATTCGGGCTTTCATTAATGATACTTACCATGTATTTGACATAATCGCTATTATAGTGTGGCATGTCACAGGCTGTGACGTAAAGAAACTGCGATCTGGACAGCAAAAGTGCCGAATAAATACCAACCAGAGATGCCGATAGTTCCAGGGCATCCTGATAAACACCCCTTAAACCAGAAATATTAGGAATGTCTTCGGGATCACAGCCGACAACAATAATATCGTCAAAGTCTTTAGAAAGCTGTTTAACGATCTGATTTAAAATGTTTTCTCCACCAATTCGCAATTTTTTTTTGTCATATCCCATCCGCTGGCTCAGTCCGCCAACCAGAATTGCAGCTGTTTTTATTTTTTCCACGACTAATTTTCCCTTTCATCGAACCTAATGCCCAATAATGAATTATTCAGTAAAGGCAGCCCCAGGCTGTAATTTAAAAAAAGGGAGCTTTCGCCCCCCTTCTGTAAAGCAAATGTTACTTGCTTATGTGAACTTTTACAACCTTAAAAGGCGGAATTTTAGCAACGGGATCGAGTTCGCCACCGGTCAGGTGATTGGCACCGTTATTTCCATAATGGAACGGCATGAAAAGATTGGCTTCCATGATGCCTTTGTTAAATCGTGTTTTGGCTGAAACACTTCCACGCGGAGAGGTAACAGTAATGAAGTCACCTTCATTGATGTCATGGGCTTTAGCAGTGTCAGGATTGATTTCAACGAATGGATCGCCGGCAATTTCCTGGATACCAGGTGTACGCATGGTCATCGTGCGAGTATGATAGTGTTCAAGAATTCTACCAGTCATTAAGATCAGCGGATATTCTTCATCGGCCTGGTCTTGAGGTGGAATGTAATCCGCAATTGCGAACCAGCCCTTGCCTCGTGTGAATAGACCTTTGTGTAAGAATCTTGCACCTTCAGAATCCTTGCTCAAGCAAGGCCATTGAATTCGATCGCCATTTCTCAGTCGTTCATGGGAAACACCAGTATAGCTTGGTGTAACTGAGGCGATCTCTTCCATGATTTCTTCTGCGCTGGTAAAGTCAAAGCCTTTGGCACCCATTTTCTGGGCAATTAATGAAATAATTTCCCAGTCATTTTTTGCTTCGCCAGGAGCCTCGACAGCTTTTCTTAACAGTTGGATACGACGCTCGGTATTAGTGAAAGTCCCATCTTTTTCAGCATATACAAAAGCTGGTAAGACAACATCGGCATATTCGGTAGTTTCAGTTAAGAAAATATCCTGTACTACCACAAAATTTCCTTTTTCCAGAGCGTGCTTAACGTGATTGGTATCTGGATCTGAAACAACTGGGTTTTCGCCCATGACATATAAGAATTTAACCGTTCCATCACCGACACCATTAATAATTTCGGTCAATGTTTTTCCGGTGTTTGTTGGTAATTTCAAACCCCAGGCTTTTTCGAATTTTTCGGCAACTTCCGGAACTGCTATTTTCTGATATCCAGGCAGATCTCCAGGCAAGGCTCCCATATCGCAGGCACCCTGAACATTGTTCTGGCCACGAAGTGGGTTTACGCCACAACCTTCCCGACCGATTTTTCCGGTCAGCATTGCTAAATTACCAACCGACATAACTCCGTCAGTACCAGAATTATGTTGGGTAACGCCCATTGAATAGAAGATGCCGCCTTTATCTTTGGTTGCATAGAGAAGCGCGGCTTTACGCATGTCTTCAGGATCAACTCCACAAATTTCGGCACATCCTTCGACTGTGATAGTATCCATGAATTCACGGAATTCTTCATACCCTTCAGTACGTTCTTTACAGAAATCGATGGCTTCTACACCGGCGTCTAAAATTGCCCGCATCATCCCATTCAAAAGAGGTACATTTGTGCCAGGTTTAATTTGCAGGAATATATCGGCGTATTTTGCCAATTCGATTCGTCGCGGTTCAGCAACAATTAAGGCTGCCCCTTTTTGTTGGCGTTGTTTGATTTTGGCACCAATAACCGGGTGGGTTTCGGTGGTATTAGAACCAGTGACAAACATGACGTCCATGATATCAATCTCGTCAATACTATTGGTCATGGCACCACTACCAAAAGATTTGGCCAAACCGGCAACGGTTGACGCATGGCAAAGTCGGGCACAATGGTCGACGTTGTTGGTTTCACCAACGGTACGGATAAACTTCTGGAAGACATAATTGTCTTCGTTGGTACAACGGGCAGAAGACAAACCAGCCACTGCTTGAGGGCCTTCTGCTTTGGCTTCTTTCAGTTTTTCAGCTACCAGTGTAAGCGCTTCGTCCCAGCTGGCTTCTTCTAAAACGCCATTCTTTCGGATCAGCGGAGTGGTAAGACGGTCTGGACTGCTGACGAAATCGTAAGCAAAACGTCCTTTCACACAGAGCAGATTATCATTTACATTACCGTCGGTACTGTAAATATCAGTAATTTTATTATCGATTATTTTTAAATTCAAGGTACAGCCAACACCACAGTAAGGACATACGGTTTCAACTGTTTTCGCATAAGCAAACGGTTTAAACTGTTTTGGTGCCAAAGCCCCGGTCGGACAGACAGCGAGACAGTTACCACAACTGACACATTCTGACTTCCCTCTGGGGATTTCGAAAACCGGATTGACATTGGTTTCATAACCACGATCGCACTGAGCTAAAATGTGATTGCATTGAAGATGCTCGCATACTTTGATACATCGATTACATAATACACATTTATTTGGATCATAGGTATAGAATGGGTTGGTATCGTCAATGGGTTTCGCCATCACACGTTCGGTACCAAACTCCTTCACTGCATCATATTCAATACAGTTTGCATTAAATTCCACAAATTCGCAACAGCCATATTTATAACATGTCATACAGTCAAAGGTGTGATCTGACATGAGCATTTTTAATACAAATCGGCGAGCTTTTCTGACCTCATCAGTATTGGTATTAACCACCATTCCTTCAGCTGCTGGTGTTGAACAGGAAGTTTCAAGTCTTCTTGCTCCAACCACTTCAACGAGGCACATACGACAGCTGCCCTCCGGTGTAAAGTCTTTAAAATTACATAGTGTCGGGATATCGATACCGATAGATCGAGCTGCTTTGAGTATTGTAGTTCCTGATTCGACACTTACTTGTTGTCCATCAATTGTTAAATTAATCATAAATTGTTTCTCCCTTCTTTTAGGGCTTCATTATATTCTAAATTTTTAGATTTGTCATTGATATTTTTTTGCTAATTTTTTAAATGTGATATAAAGGTTTCCTCTATTAAAAGAAGACTTAATTTTATTAATCAATAATAGCGCATGATCTTTCTAGAAAATAGTATCAGTGAAGTGTGCCATTTTGATTTAACAGTAAAAATTCACCATATAAATGATGCTAAGACAGTGGTGGTTAGGGTGAAACTCAATAATTTATGCATATTTAATTATCTGACTTGGATCTTTATTCGAATAGATCAGTTAAAAAGTTAGTGCAGTCTGAATTTGAAGCATTTTTTTGAGAGTTTCCTTAAGGAAATTGAACAATTGTATAAAGAATTAATAAAGGTTGTAAATATTTATAGCGATGGGAGAGGTTGAATTATCCTGATTTATAAATATGTATCTGTAAAACCAGGGTTTCTTAATTTATGTTGGATTGGATTCGGGGAAAATATTTTAGGTCTGTCGAAAATAAGTGGAAGCGTTTACTTGACAATCATCCGCTAAAGGTGTATCATACGACTAAACATGTACACACATGTCACACAAGTTTCACGAGAAGATTTTTTTCAAAGGAAGGGTATTAAAATGCTGGATTTAAAGGTTTTAACGCAGGCTGTTGGAGATTTAGAAGAAGAAGATGTAATGGACTTACTCAATGATTTCGTCGCGACAAATCCCTCCGAAGCTGAAGCACAGGAAGCAGTAGCAGCCTGTCAGGGTGGTATGGCAATTGTCGGCGATCTTTTCGAAAAAGGCGAATATTTTGTTGGTGATCTGATTTTCGCCGGAGAATTATTAACGGAAGCAATCAATGTATTAAAACCTGTTTTAGGCAGCGACGACTCTGCTGTTGCAGGGACCATCATTCTCGGAACTGTCCATGGCGATTTACATGATATCGGAAAAAATATTTTTAAAAGTATGTCAGAAGCCGCTGGTTTTGAAGTGGTTGATTTAGGTATTGACGTGGCTCCAGAAATCTTTGTTGAAAAAGCCAAAGATTGTAAGCCTGCAATCATCGGCATGAGTGGTGTCTTGACATTAGCGATCGACTCCATGAAAGAAACCGTTGACGCGTTAAAAGCAGCAGGTATCGATGCCAAAGTGATCATCGGCGGTAATCCCGTAACCAAAGAATCCTGTGAGTATGTGGGCGCCGACCAGTTTACCACCAACGCCGCAGAGGGTGTAAAAATCTGCCAGAGCTGGGTATAAATAGCAGACAAACGATTTAGGTAACCCGTAATAGCCTCGAAATAGAATAAAAAATTAAGATAAAAGGAAGAGAATGGTCTCGTCTTTTTATCTTTTTTTTGACCCTGAAATTTGAAGATTTGTAGATATTTGTATATACAGGTCGATATAAGTATGGTATAATTTCGACAAACGATTTCATGAAAATCGGAAAACGTTGAAGGAGGAAAAACGTGTGAATAATTTTTTGACCCCGGCAGAGATTAATGAAGCTATATCCAAAGGCTTCGGAAAGAACAGAACCGCAATGCCAATTTTAAGAATGATTATATTAGGCATTTGTGCGGGTGTATTTATTGGTTTTGGTTCTTATGGTTTTACGGTAGCAACTGCAAGTGCAGGACCTGGATTTGAGGCAACCCTAGCAAAATTCATGGGTGCAGCAGTCTTTCCGGTTGGGTTGATGTTTGTTGTTTTGTTTGGCGCAGAGCTTTTTACCAGTAACAACTTGTTAACAATATCGCTGTGCAAAAAAGAAGTGGGTTGGGGCGAAATGCTCCGTAACTGGGGAGTGGTTTGGGTTGCTAACTTAATTGGATCAGTTTTCCTGGCCTGGTTAATGTTGCAAAGTGGTTTATACGGAGAAGCAATGTTAGCCAGAGCAATTGTTATTGCAGAAGCGAAGGTCGCAATTCCATTAGTTGAGGTCATTATCCGTGCTATTTTTTGTAACATTTTTGTGGTTTTAGCCGTATGGATGCAGGCAGGAGCCAAAGATATCGTCAGTAAAATATTTGCAATCTGGTTTCCAATCATGCTTTTTGTTTTATCAGGCTTTGAGCATAGTGTTGCAAATATGTTTTTTATCCCAATGGGATTATTTGCAGGCGCAGATATTACCTGGGGACAGATTTTTATTAATAACATCATTCCGGTAACAATTGGGAATGTTATTGGTGGTGCAATTCTGGTGCCAGCTGTTGCTTATTACTCATATTGTAAATGTGGCCCAAAAGCCTAGTTTAGTAACTTTTGCTCTTCAATTATGAAGAGCAAAGGCCTCTAAACTCAGAGATGTTAAAATTTGCAATATTTATGTCAATTATACCATTATCAAAAAAAATAATTTAGGTTATAATATAAGATAATTATGAAAATAACAAACTAGAAATTCCAGGTGTGATCATTTAGATAAAACCAGGTCGACAAAACATGGCAGTGGTATTCAATTTACACCTTTAAGGGAGTGGAGCTTAAATTATGAAACATAGCATTGTAAGATCCATCGAAGGATTATATGAAGATCGAACCCTTGAGCTCGTGCGAATTGCTATTCGAAAAGGGTTTAAACCAATTGATATCTTCAATTGGCTGCAAACTGGAATGGAGCGGGTCGGTAAATTATACGAAACCAGTGATTATTTTATTGCCGATTTGATTTTTGCCGGGATCATTTTTCAGGAAGTGATGGAACTCGAAGAATTAAAGGAAATAACCAAAGTAACGCCCAAAAATAAAATAGGCAGATTACTGCTTTTTTCTGTATTTGGGGATTGTCATGATATCGGCAAAAATATTTTCGGCTCATTTGCCAGAACCGCTGGATTTGAACTCATTGATTTAGGGACAGATGTTTCCCTTTATCAGGTGATGGAAGCCATTGAAACCGTGAAACCAGATATAATTGGAATGAGCGGTATGCAACAGGAAACCATTTATGAAATGCGGGCGGTGGTCTGTGAATTGGTTAACCGGGGAATCCGGGATGATTATCGGGTGATTATCGGTGGTGCTGTCATTGATGAAAAGGCAGCACAGATAGTGGGTGCAGATTTTGCAACGAAAGATGTGATGACAGGTGTCGAAAAATGCAAATTATGGATGATCGAAAAAACAGGAAAAAAAAATAATGATAAATAGACCAAGGTGGTAGAAAAATGGGATCCCCCGAATATTTAAAAATAGTTGATGCAATAAAAAATAGAATCACCAGTGAAGAAATTAAACCGGGTGATGCCATACAGTCAGAAAATCTTCTTTGCGAAGAATTCAATGTCAGTCGAATGACGGTCAGAAAAGGTTTGGCAGTGCTTGTTAATGAGGGATACATTTACTCCATTCCGGGCAAAGGCAACTATGTCTGTGAGCCCAATCTGGATTCCTACACACTTCATTTTGATGAAATGATGACAACCGAAAAAAAAGGCGAAGAAATCCGGCTTATCGAGGTCAATGTGGTGAAACCCAGCTATGAAGTGGGTTTTAATCTGGAAATTCCCGAAAACAAACATGTCATTGTAGTAAAGCGGGTTTTTGTCAGTGATGGCATCGTCAAGGCCTTTGATGTCAAATATATTCCCTACTATCGGGGTATTCCGATTGTGGAAAAAGAGATCCGGTATGCTACATTTCCTGAAATGGTGGCAAAAAAGAACTCGATCTTTGCGATGACCAAAAAGCTCAAAATCCGAGCCATGGCAGCCAAAGGGGAAGTCAGCCAGGTACTGGATATTATGGAAGGCGATCCTGTTCTGGTTGTGGAACAGAAGCTGATGGACGAAAAAGATCACCCCATTGGATGGGGTCTTATGTACTTTACCGGTGAGGATTCTGGGTTGGAGGCAATTGCTTCCTTCGATTAGTTATGAATAACTGAGGTATGGGATGAAAGAAAGTATCTTATTAATTGCGTGTGGAATGATTCAAGATGAGATGAGCTTAGCGATGAAGAATACCGGCATCAATTATGATACCATTTGGATGAGTGCAGAACTTCATAACAACCCGGAGATGTTAAACCAGGAACTCCAAAAAGAGATTGACAGCCATCAGGAATACGACACGATTCTTTTGGGATACGGAAACTGTGGTAAAGCACTGATCGGATTGCGAAGTGATCATGCCAGGCTGGCCTTGCTGCGCTCCGAAGATTGTATTCAGATCCTGCTTCATAATAAAGAAAAACTCAAATCCATCCGGGGTGAAACCTATTTTATTACCAAAGGTTGGATGATGGGGAAAAAGTCGTTAAAAGAAGAATATCACTATGCCATTAATAAATATGGTCCCAAACGGGCTGAAATGATCATGGGGATTATGTTTAAAAATTATAAGTCTCTGATGATGATTGATTCCGGTGCCTATAACCTGGAAGATTGGATCCACTGTGCCCGGCATTTAAGCCAGGTCCTGAAATTGGATTTTATTATCACCCAGGGAGATGTGGAGCTCCTGGAAATGTTTCTTTCGCTAGAGTGGGATCACCGCGTGGTGGTGATTGAACCGGGAACGAAAATAACGATGGATGATTTCGGTGTGGAATGTTTAGTGGCATCCTGTGCTAATATGTTTACAATGTGAAAAGCCAGCGGGAGCATTATTGCAGCGACTTAATCGGGAGATACTAATCAGTGTCTCTTTTTTATTTTGCTAAAATAGTGTCTGCTATCTGCGTTATGTTCAGTATATGACAGCCGAACACAGCTAGACAGATAATTTGGAAAGCAGTATAATAATAAAGGAGTTTTATCGTGAGATAAACAAGAGAAAGGAAAGCCTATGAAACTGGAAAAACTATTAAACGCACTAAATATAACTGAAATAAGAAACAATCAACCTGATTGTGATATAAAAAAGATTTGCTACAATTCCCGGGTAGCGGTCCCGGGCAGCCTGTTTGTAGCCATTACCGGCTATGTCACGGACGGTCATCAATACATCGGCAAGGCCATCAGCCAGGGCGCCGCTGCGGTGGTTCATCAGAATGAGCTGGCCGACTATCAGGCCGAAGTATGCTACATCAAAGTCGCCGATTCCCGCCATGCCCTGGGGATTCTGGGGAGCTGCTTTTATGGAAAACCCTCGGAGTCGATGGTGGTGACCGGCATTACCGGAACCAACGGAAAAACCTCGCTGACCTATATGCTTAAACATATTTTTGAAACAGAGGGCAAAAAATGCGGACTGATTGGCACCATCCATAATCTGATCGGGGATCAGGTAGTCGATAATCGCGGTCGCACCACCCCGGAATCCCTGGAAGTCCAGGAAATTATCAAAGAAATGAAAGATGGTGGCTGTACCCACTTATTTATGGAAGTTTCGTCCCACGGTCTGGCTTTGGATCGGGTCAATGGGGTTGATTTTGATTATGGTATCTTTACCAACCTGACCCAGGATCATCTCGATTATCATAAGACCTTTGAAAATTATTTTGAAGCCAAAGCCAAGCTCTTTTATCAGGCCCAAAAAGCCAACATTATCAATGGGGACGACCCCTGGGGACGGAAGCTGTGCGATATGTTAAAAGAAAAAACAATCGTACCGGTGATCACCTATGGCTTAAACCCGGGTCATGACTATCGCGCCAGCGAGCTGGTTTTTGGTTCTAAAGGAACTGAGTTTACCCTCGTTACGCCTGATGGGGAAGAAAAATTATTTTTGAATATCCCCGGTGAATTTATGGTTTATAATGCCATGGCCGCCATTATTGCCGCGGTGGCCGAAGGGGTACCGATGGCGGTGATCCGGGAGGCCCTGGCAACGATGCCGGGAGTTGAAGGGCGGATGGAAATTTTGGATGTGGAGGCACCCTTTGATGTGATCATCGATTATGCTCATTCTCCTGATTCTCTGGAAAAGTTGCTCCAGTCAGTGCGAAAAATATTTACCGGCCGGATTGTTCTGGTCTTTGGCTGCAATGGCGACCGGGACAAGGAAAAACGGCCGATCATGGGCCGGATCGCGGGAGAGTATGCTGATATGGTGGTGGTGACATCGGACAATCCCGCCAGTGAAAACCCGATCGACATCATCAATGCGGTGGTGGCTGGCGTCCGGGAAAAGACCGATCAGGTTGCCACCGTGGAACTCCGCCAGGAAGGCATCTATTATGGAGCCACCTTGTGCCGCCCGGGCGATGTGCTGGTACTGGCTGGAAAAGGCCACGAAAAACAGGAAATCATGAAAGACGAAACTCTTTATTACAACGAATGGGACACGGCCCGAGAAGCCGTCGCCCGGTTAAAACTGAAGTCCGGTAATTAGAAAAGGAAATAAAAAAAGCACCCAGCGGGTGCTTTTTTTATTTCAGGGTTAAAACAATCGGGCAATGATCCGAGCCCATTACTTCATCGAGAATATCGGTGTTGTCAACTTGAACCATGAAGTTTTCAGAAACAAAAAAGGAATCGATCCGCCACCCGGCGTTGTTGGCCCGGGCATTGAAGCGGTAAGACCACCAGCTGTATTTGATCGCTTCGGGATGTTGCACCCGCCAGCTGTCGACCATGCCGATGCTGAGGAAATCATCAACCCAGGCCCGTTCTTCCGGCAGGAAACCGGAACGTTTGGAATTTTCCTTGGGATTTTTCAAATCGATTTCCCGATGGGCGATGTTGATATCCCCGCAGACAATAACGTTTTTGCCAGCTACCAGCAGTTCATGGACATCGTTTTGAAGACAACGGTTGAAGTCCATCTTGAAAGCAAGCCGCTCATCATCTTTCTGGCCGTTGGGGAAATAGACATTGTAAAGGATAAAATTCGGGTATTCCATAATAATGGTGCGGCCCTCGTTGTTGAAGGTCGGGTCGGATAAACCGGTGCGGATAGCCAGGGGTTCGCTTTTGTAATAAACCGCGGTGCCGCTGTAGCCCTTTTTTTCGCCGGAGTGAAAATAGGCAAAATAGCCGGGGATGTTGAGTAATGCATCTTCCAGCTGATGGTCATGGGCCTTGGTTTCCTGAATACAGAGAATATCCGGATTGGCTGCTTCAATAAAGGGCAGAAAGCCCTTTTGGGAGGCCGCCCGAATGCCGTTGACGTTCCACGAAATAATCTTCATATGTAACCTTCCTATTTAATCAAATTTAATTACGGTACTGGTTAGTTTTGGGTCTGACCCGCGCCGCCAGATTATTCTCCTTTTTCTAGATTTTCCAGGGTCTCCAGCCGATCCATAATCTCCAGCAGTTCTTCTTCCAGAACCGCCTTTTCTTCAGCCAGTTCCTGCAAAACGGTGTAGTCTTTGGTGATTTCTGTCAGCTTCTTCGTAACAAAATCCAACCGCTGATCCTTGGCTTCCAGATCCAGCAGCAGTGCTTCTTGCTCCCGTTTTTCCTTATAGGTCAGACCGGGCTTGCGGGTTTTGGGTTTTTCAATCGGTGGGGCTGCGACTTTTTTCTCCGGTTGCTCCGGGGTATCGTCGCGGTGGCCCAGGCCGGTCAGCGGATGTTTCTTGATATAATCCGAATAATTGCCGGTTTGGGTGGTGATCTGACCTTTGCCGTCGAAGGAAAAAATCTGTTCACAGGTGCGGTCCAGAAAATAGCGGTCATGGGAAACGGTCAGCACCGAACCCTGAAACTCGTCCAGGTAGGCTTCCAGAATGGTCAGGGTATCGATATCCAGATCGTTGGTGGGTTCATCAAACAGCAGCACGTTGGGGGCCATCATCAGGATCCCCAGCAGATAAAGCCGCCGCCGTTCGCCACCGGAGAGTTCAGAGATATAAACCCATTGGCTGTTTTTATCAAACAGAAACAGTTCCATCATCTGGGCGGCAGTAACCGTTTCGCCCCGGGAATTTTCCATCACTTCGGCTTTTTCGCGGATATAATCAATGGCCCGGAGGCTCAGATCCATATCCTCAGATTCCTGGGAAAAATAACCGAGCTTGACGGTATCACCCAGGGCGATGGTGCCGCCATCCGGCTTAAGTTTTCCGGCCAGCAGGTTCAGCAGGGTCGACTTGCCATAACCGTTTTTGCCGATGATCCCAATCCGTTCGCTGGGGCCGAGAATCATTGAAAAATCGGCGATAATTTTCTGGGGGCCGAAGGACTTACTTAAATGCTCAATTTCAATGACTTTTTTACCGAGTCGGGAAAAGCCCACCGAGATTTCCATCTGGTTTTCGGAAAGATCAGTGGCCCGTTCTTTGATCTCGTCAAACCGCTGAATCCGGGCTTTCTGTTTGGTGGTCCGGGCCCGGGCGCCCCGACGGATCCAGGCCAGTTCGCGGCGATAGAGGTTTTGGCGCTTGGCTTCGATGGCGGTTTGAGCTTCCCGGCGATTGGCTTTCTGCTCTAAAAAGTCCGAATAATTGCCGGTATATTCATAGAGGTTGCCCTTATCCAATTCGATCGTTTTAGTGACGACCCGGTCCAGAAAATAGCGGTCATGGGTAACCATCAGCAGGGCACCTTTACGGTTTAACAGGTAATTTTCCAGCCAGGCAATGGTGTCATTATCGAGGTGATTGGTGGGCTCATCAAGAATCAGCAGATCACAGGGGGTCAGCAGGGCCGAGGCCATCGCCACCCGTTTGCGCTGCCCGCCGGATAGCTGACCAATCTGTTTATGGTAGTCGTGAATGCCCAGCTGGGAGAGGATCGTTTCCACCTGGGATTTCAGGTTCCAGAGGTTTTCATCATCGATGCGTTGGGACAGCGACATCAGCCGTTTTTGCAGAATGGTATCCTCCGGGGAATCTTCCAGGGCGGCCAGGGTGGACTCATAATCCCGGACCAGGTTCATTTCCGGCGAGTTGGCTGAAAAGACCTGGGAAAGCACCGTGGTATCGGGGTCCAGATCGGGGTCCTGAGACAGAATTTCCACCCGTTTGGTACCGAAAAACTTGACCTCGCCAGCATCCGGGCTATCGCGATTTCCAATGATCCGCAGCAGCGAGGTTTTTCCCGACCCATTAACGCCAATCACCCCGATCTTATCCGTATCGGCGATGGAAAATGAGAGTTGATTAAAAAGGGTTTTCACCCCATAGGTTTTTTTAAGATTTTCAATACTGGCAATATTCATTGACTCGTCCTTTGTGTTTTCATTTTGCTGATATTTTATCATAAATTAGGGGATCTTGGAAAAACTTTACAAAAAGTCCTGAAAATAGTATCATGTAGTCACGAATTATAGAAACCAATTATCGAAAAGAATAATCGAAAAGAATAATCGAAACGAAAAAAGGTGGGGTGAACAAAATGATGTTGGGTAAAACCATTTTTATTGCAAAAAGTGCCGATGTGGTGGGAAAAGTAAAGCTGGGTAATTATATCTCAGTGTGGTTTCAGGCGGTCATCCGGGGTGATGTCGATAGCATTACCATTGGCGATCGGACCAATATTCAGGATGGGACAGTGGTGCACGTGGCTCCGGGTTATCCGACGGTCATCGGTGCCGGGGTAAGCATCGGCCACAACGCCATTATTCACGGCTGCGAAATCGGCGATAATGTCCTGATCGGGATGGGGGCGATTATCCTCAATGGCGCCAAAATTGGCGACAACTCGATTGTTGGAGCCGGCTCGCTAGTGACCCAGGGCAAGGTCTTTCCGCCCAATTCACTCATCATGGGCAGCCCGGCCAAAGTGGCCCGGGAGTTGAAACCCGAAGAAATTCAGAGCATCCGGGACAACGCCGAAGAATATCTGGATACCATGAAGGGCTATATGTAAACCATCAGCGAACTCTGTGCAAATAAAAAAAGACCCAAGGGTCTCAGCGGTTAAAAAAAGATAACCCAGTACCGACAATTGTTACATCATGTTGTACGCATCGGAGCGGACACGGCAAAGCCTGTCCGATTCTGCGCGAAGGCAACGAGCCAATCACAAGCTTGCTTGTAGTTGGCGACTGCCCGCGACCAATGCGAAAGGAGCAAAGCGGATTTCGCATGGCGCGGCGAACAACAGATTAACAATTGGTCGGTACGGTAGTTTATCACTAACCTCAAAGACCCAACGGGTCTTTTTTTGATTCCTAAAACTTGACTGGTTTCAGGCGAAAGCGTTCCAGGGGTTTGTGCAGAATGGTGATCAGCACGATCCCAACCAGACCCTGAAGGGCACTGAAGGGCAGGTTTACCAAAGGACCGGCAACATTGCCGTACATGATTACTTCGGAAACGAAATAAACGGAGGTCATCGCAATCACGGCCGGAAAAGCAAAGTACAGCAGATTCTTTTCGGGAAAACGCTTCATCAGATAGCCGAAAATAAAGGCCATCGAGCCTTTGGCGATAAAGGTGGGTAGCATGTAGGCGCTGTAGCCACCGAAATAGTCGGCACTGGCTGAACCGATCCCGGCGGCAATCAGACCGCCCCATGGTCCTAAAATATAAGCGGATAACAGCACCGCCCCATCACCGGGATGAATATAACCGGTCGGCAGCGGAATCTTCACCAGCGATGTCATCACAAAGGTCAGGGCCATTAATAACGCCGTATAGGTGATTTTTTTGGTTTGATCATTCATTATAAGTCCTCGATTCTAAAAAAAAATACTAAGCCGACGATGAACTGTTGGCTTAGTATAAGAGTAGCGCATATTTCTTTTCAAAACAAGGTCTTGAATTGAGGTATTTTTCTAAAAATCTGAACCCATCGATTAGACCTGTTCGATAAAAATACTGACGGCAGAGTTGCCCACCATATCCGTTTTATCGGGGTTGTTGGGTGAAATCGTAATGCTGATGGTGTAGCCGCTGACGGTTCCCTTCAGGCTGGTTGATTCAGAAACGGCTTCTTCAGTATAATCAGGGGCACTGGCCAGCAGGTTCTGATAGAAAACCAGGATCTCATCAGTGCTATAATCGGAAACATAGGCGGCTTTCCAGCCCGGTTTTCCGGAAGCGTTGGTAATCTGATTGGATTCAGAAACATTCTGGACGCCGTAAAGCGGTACCATCTGGCTGGGGTAACTGCCAGCTAAAAGACCGGCTTCGTCAACATAGATTTCTTCAGTATTTTCCTCAATGACAGTCTGCATTTCTGGCGGCACCGTAATCGCAGTGGTGGCGGTTGTATCGGGCAGATTATTTTTGATCGGTTCTGGCTGTTTGGTTACCGCGGTGGTGCTGGTTTCTTCAGCCGTTGCTTTTTCATCACTGATCAGCTTTGGCATCATAAAGACGGCGCCGACAATAAGAACCCCAATGAGTAAGACCGAAAGAACGACATAACGTATTTTCATAAATAACTCCTTTGGATGCAATCGGCAGGTAATTGAGAAACTGTACTTGAAACTCACAGCTTTTCTCAAAGAGCTGAGCTGATTACGAATTGGATATTAGTATCATTATAACCGAGATTCTTAATTTTTAGAATAAAGATTTCAAAAAACTTGATTTTATTAAGGATATTGGATAGAATATAGAACAGACCTTTTTACTTTTAAATAGTTATAAATAAGAACATAAATGTCAGGACAAGGACGCTGTGGGGAACGCTTTAGCAGAGAGATAATCATTTTGGTGAAAGATTATTAAAAGATACCTCAGAGAGATCACCTTTGAACAGGATTTCTGAAGACTGGTTAGCCATCGCTTAAATCAGGGTAGGAAACCCCGGGGAATCGTTAAATTCATAGAGTGGGCAGTTTTCTGCCAACTTGGGTGGTACCGCGATTTTTCGTCCCTTGATTTTTCAGGGGGCTTTTTTTGTTGACGCGGTTATGTTTGACCGGAACGGGTCGCGCATTTATTGGGGAACAGTGGTGTAAAAGTATTTAATTTATTCAAGAAGCGATGAGCGCATTTGGATAACGCATTTGGATAACGCATTTGGATAACGCAATTAATTCGGAACATTTACTATCAAGCACTTAATTAACTAAGAGAATTTAACTAAGAGAATAACTCAGAGAGACTTAATGGAGGTAGAAATTTGGCACAGTTTAAAACACTAATAGAGGGAAAAATCGGCGAGCGCGAAGATGCGATCTCACAACAATGGGAAGCGATGAATCTGTTGCAAAAAACCATTGATAACCGCGAAGGAAAAGAAAATTTTGTCTTTTATGAAGGTCCCCCAACTGCAAACGGCCGTCCCGGGATTCATCACGTGCTGGCTCGAACCCTAAAAGACACCGTCTGCAAATACAAGGTGATGGACGGTTACCGGGTCCTTCGTAAGGGTGGCTGGGATACCCATGGCCTGCCGGTGGAAATCGAAGTTGAAAAACAGCTGGGTCTGTCCAGTAAACCGGAAATTGAAGCCTACGGCATCGATAAGTTTAATGAAAAATGTAAGGAATCCGTCTTCAATTATGAAAGTCAATGGAAGGAAATGAGCCGTAAAATGGGTTATTTCATTGACATGGAGAATCCTTACATCACGTTGGATAATAATTATATTGAAACCGTCTGGTGGATTCTTGATAAGTTTAATAAAGAAGGCTTTCTCTATGAAGGTCATAAGATCATGCCTTATTGCCCCCGTTGTGGCACCGGTCTGGCCTCCCATGAGGTGGCCCAGGGCTATCAGGAAATTAAAAGCAACACCGTCGTCGCCGCATTTAAACGCAAGGATGCCGATGAATACTTTTTAGTCTGGACCACCACCCCCTGGACCCTGGCCGCCAATGTGGCCCTGGCCGTTCATCCCGAGGCCGATTACATCAAAGCCCGCAGCAATGATGAAGTTTATATCTGCGCCAAGGTGCTGGCGCCCAAATTACTGGGCGAGGACTACGAAATTCTCGAAGAAATGAAGGGATCAGCCCTGGAATACGTGGAGTATGAGCAGCTGATGCCGTTTGTGACGCCTGATAAAAAAGCCTTTTTTGTCACCTGTGCCGATTATGTCACCACCGAAGACGGTACCGGGATTGTTCATATCGCGCCGGCTTTTGGGGAAGATGACTACAAGGTTGGTCGGGCGTACAATCTGCCAGTGCTACAACCGGTAGCTGAAGACGGAAAATATACCGACACCCCCTGGAAGGGACAATTTGTCATCGATGCCGATCTTGATATCATCAAATGGCTGAAAGCCGAAGGCAAACTGTTCAAAAAAGAAAAGGTGCTGCATAATTATCCGCATTGCTGGCGTTGCAAAACTCCGCTTCTATATTATGCCAAACCAAGCTGGTATCTGGAAATGACCAAAATTAAAGATACCCTGATCGCAAACAATAATGGTGTTGAATGGTACCCGGATTTTGTCGGTGAAAAACGTTTCGGCAATTGGCTGGAAAACCTCAACGACTGGGCCATCTCGCGCAGCCGTTACTGGGGAACACCGCTGCCGGTGTGGCGCTGTGATGATTGCGGTAAACTGGAAACCGTCGGTTCCCGTAAAGAACTGGTGGACCGCGCGATTGAGGATATCGATGAAAGCATTGAGCTACATCGCCCTTATGTCGACGATGTCCATTTCACCTGTCCTGATTGCGGCAAAACGATGACCCGGGTCAAAGACGTTATCGACTGCTGGTTTGATTCCGGTTCGATGCCCTTTGCCCAACATCACTACCCGTTTGAAAATAAAGAACTGTGGGAAGAACAATTCCCGGCTGATTTCATCTGCGAAGGCATCGACCAAACCCGCGGCTGGTTCTATTCATTGCTGGCGATTTCTTCCTTCGTCACCGGCAAAGCGCCTTACAAAAAGGTGTTGGTCAATGACCTGATCCTCGATGCCGATGGCCAGAAGATGTCAAAAACCAAGGGTAACACCGTTAATCCGTTTGAAATGTTTGAAGAATATGGGGCTGATGCCCTGCGCTGGTATCTGCTCTATGTGTCACCAGCCTGGACCCCTACCCGTTTTGATGTCAAGGGCATCAAAGAGGTACAGAGTAAATTCTTTAACACCCTGAAAAACACCTATCATTTTTTTGCTCTTTATGCCAATACTGACAGCATCGATCCCCGCGAGTTTTTTGTGCCCTATGCCAAGCGGCCCGAAATTGATGCCTGGATCTTGTCCAAATATAATCGCCTGGTCAAAGAAGTTAGAGAAGAAATGGAAGTCTTTGATTTAACCAAATCAGTCAAGAAAATCCAGAACTTTGTCAACGAAGATTTATCCAACTGGTACATCCGCCGCAACCGTCGCCGTTTCTGGGGAACCGAGCTGACGGAAGATAAAAAAGCCGTTTACAATACCACCTGGGAAGTGCTGGAAGGGGTGGTTCGCCTGTGTGCTCCCTTTGCCCCTTATATCACCGAAGAACTGTATCAAAAATTGACCGATGGTGTTTCGGTTCATCTGGCCGATTATCCCACCGTCAACGAAGAACTGATTCAGGATGCCATTGAAGAACCGATGGATCTGGTCAGAGAACTGGTCAGCCTCGGCCGCGGTGCCCGGGAAGAAGCGCAGATTAAGGTTAGGCAACCGCTGTCCAAGATTATTGTTGATGGCAAATACCGCGAAACCCTCGGCGATTTATGCGTTCTGATTGAAGAAGAACTGAATATCAAAAAAGTCGCTTTTGAAGATAATCTCGGTGATTTTATGAACTATGCGTTAAAACCAGACTTCAAGGTCGCCGGCCCGATTCTGGGCAAAAACGTCAAGCTGCTGGGCAAGGCCCTGGCCTCAGTGGAAGCCAGTGAGGTGGTAGCCAAGCTGGAAGCTGACGGCAGCTTTGTGATTGAACTGGATGGCGAAAGCCTCGAACTCCGTAAAGATTTCATCGATATCCGGATTTCGGCTAAAGAAGGCTTTAACGTCCAGATGTTCAACAACAAGTTTATCATCCTCGATACCAGCTTAGATCAGGATCTTTTGGATGAAGGCTGTGCCCGGGAATTTGTATCGCGGATTCAGCAACTGCGAAAATCCAACGGCTACGAAGTGATGGACCGCATCGACATCAGCTACAGCAGTGATGAAGCGATGGCTCGGGCGATTGAAATCTATACTGATTTTATCAAAACCGAAACCCTGGCCGATACGATCACCGTAAAAGCCGGTGTCGGCGAAATGTTTAATTTGAATGGTCATGATACCTGGATTGAACTGGCGAAGAAATAGAAAAAGATATAAAAAAAGATATAAATAAGTCAAAAAAAACCCCCGCTCAAGCGCTCAGATGCTTTAGCGGGGGTTACTTATTTTGTCATGTTTACTCGGCTTCAAACTGCGGATAATACCCCAGAAATTGAAAATATTCGGCCTTTTCCTGAATGATCGGCAGCAGGTTGACCAGGGTATTCTGGGAGATGTTGCCGGTGAAGTCGATGAAGAACAGGTATTCCCAATTCTCTTTTAACAGCGGCCGGGATTCGATCTTGCATAGGTTGAGTGAAAAGACCGAAAAGATCCCGATGATCTCGTACAGTGCGCCGGGACGGTGGGGCAGCCGAAAGGCGATGCTGACCCGGCTGGGATTCTCAAACAGTTCGATCGCCCGGGAAATGACGACAAAGCGGGTCACATTGGTTTGGGAAAAATTGATATCCTCGGCCAGGACTTCCAGGTTATAGATTTCGCCGGCCCGCTTGCTGGCAATGGCGGCCATGGTCGGGTCATTTTGTTCGGCCACGTATTCGGCGGCGATGGCGGTATTGAAGTATGGAATACACTTCCAGTCGGGATAGTCCTTAAGAAATTCCTCGGACTGGGAAAAGCCCTGAGGATGGGAATAAACCTCGGTGATTGTCGCCAGACTGGCGCCTTTGGGGGCCAGCAGACAGTGCCGGGCTTTGATCTCTTCTTCGCCGACAATATAATACTGATAGCGGGACAGCAGGTCATAAACGGCGGCAATCGACCCGGTCGATGAGTTTTCAATCGGCAGCACGCCGTAATCAATAAAGCCCTGACTGAGGGCTACAAAAACATCCTCAAAGGTTTTATAGGCAAACAGTTCGCAATCTGGTTTAAAAAACGCCAGGCTGGCGGCTTCGCCATAAGAACCGCGGGTGCCGGCATAAGCCACCCGCGGTTCGGCTTTGATGCTTTGAGGATAAACCGAAAAAGCTTGTTTTAAGGCATTGAGGGTATTCGCTTCAGTGGTCATCTCAGTAGCCAATATTTTCTCCCACCAGAATCACCTTGATCCGGTCCGCGACGCGGCTGTGTCGGGTGATCACGATATTGGCGCACATACAGTCATCGGCATGACATTGCGCACAGTTTCCGGTGTCATAACAAGGGGTTTTAGCACTTAAGCGAATGGCATTCACCGGCGCGGCAATATTCTGGGCCCGATAAACACCGGCATCGGTATTGGCCACCACCTTATTGATCCCGGCAATGACTATCACCTGCTCCGGACCAAAACACATCAGCGCGACCCGGTTGCTGATGCCATCGACATTGACCAGTTCGCCATCCATGGTGATGGCATTGGTGCCGGTCAGAAAGGTGTGAGCCAGGACGCCCTGGGCCACTACCTCGCGTTTTTCCTGGGCGGTTTTCGCCAGACTGCGGTCAATATATTGATAATCACCATTCTTAACGGCATCAAGCAGGCCAATTTCCTTGATCGATTCCGAACCGCCATGGGTCACGCTGGCCCCGCTGGGAATCAGTGACAAGGCCAGTTCCAGTGCCTCCTGGGCAGTTTGGCAATAGTAGCCTTTAAAATTTCGTTTTTCAAGTTTTTTAATTAAAGATTTACTGAGATTCAGATAATTATCTTCCTTATAACCCAAAATATTACCTCCAGAGAAAAGAATAATCTTATTATAATCCAAAGCTGTTAAAAAAACAAAATTTATTCAAAAAATGGGGTATAATAATAAAAAAACATGCAATCGCAGAAGAGGAGGACGTCATGCATAAGTATAAGGGGATTATCTTTGATCTGGACGGCACCCTGGTCAATTCACTGGAAGACCTGATCGATTCGGTCAATGAGATTATGAAATATCATCAATTTCCGATCCATTCCTATGATGAGGGCAAAAAACTCATCGGCAGAGGGCTGAGAAATCTGACCCGGGATGCCCTGCCGGAAAAATATCGGGATGATGAAGCATTTGTGGACCGCTTGACAGAAATGGTCTCGGCGGAGTATTCCGTTAATTATCGCAAGAAAACCAAACCCTATCCGGGAATCACGAAACTGCTGGATTATTTAAAGACCAACGACATTCCCTGGAGTGTCTGTACCAACAAACCGGATATCGCCGCAAAATCGCTGGTCAATGCGTTATTCAGCGATTATGATTATGTCGATGTGCGGGGCTTTACCAAAGACGCGCTGAGAAAACCGAATCCGGCGGTAACCCTGGATCTGGTCGCTAAAATGGGCCTGAAACCCCAGCAATGTCTGTATGTCGGTGATTCCACCGTCGACTATGAAACCGCCGTGAGAGCGGGAATGCTGCCAGTTTTATGCACCTGGGGATTTGAACCCTTTGAAGTGCTGACCAAGCTGGATGACGCCATCTGGTTGCATAACCCGATGCGGATTGTCGATGCCCTGCGCTACGGCAAGGAAATGTATTCGCTGTTTAACGAAAAACCCAACCCGGATCCGAATGCGCCAAAGAAAAAACACTGATCAGTGACAGCGGCTAAAATTTAAGGAATGAAGAATCGGAAAACTTAAGAAATGTAAACGTTGAACAAGATGTAAACGAAAATCAAAATTACATATTGACAAAAAAAGCAGGTCTTGTTATAATAAAAAATTTTACTTTTCCGCAAATCTGTGGTATACTGACGTAGAGAAAACCACAGAGAGGTGAAGTTCATGCCAAAAGCAACCATTATGGACATTAGACGCGAGGTGGAAAATTATTTGGGCAGACGAGTCAAACTTGAAGCACATAAAAGCAAGAAGAAACTCTACCAAAAAGAAGGGGTAATTGAAAGCACTTATCCCAGTATTTTTACTGTACGAGTTCAAGAGGATCAACGAAAAGAACAAAAATTGTCTTTTAGTTATTCCGATCTCTTAACTCAAAGCGTAAAAATTGTATTACTAGATGAGAATGAAGCTGATGGTGCACTGTTAGTTTCATAACGACAAGATAAAAAGTTCCACATTAGGAGAAGGACTCAGGTTCTTCTTTTTTTGTTGTCTTTAATGGTAGGTTTTTTATGAAACCGATGGTATAATAACCGGGTATTGAAAAAATTGGAGATAAATATGAATACTAAGAACTTAAAAATAGAATCTGAAATTGGCACCCTGAAAAAGGTCCTGATCCATCGACCGGGCAAAGAACTGGAGCGGATTGTACCGGATTCACTCAAGGAATTATTGTTTGAGGATATCCCCTGGCTCAAACGAATGCAGGAGGAGCATGATGCCTTTGCGGCGATCCTCAGAAAACGGGGCGCCGAGGTGTTGTATGTGGAGGATTTATTAAAAGACATTTTAAAAAATACTTCCGTCCGGGAGAGTATCATTGCCGAAGTGATCGACAAAAATCCCTCATCGGGGAACTACATCGATGGTTTCTTAAATGAATATCTGATGTCACTGGACAGCAATGCCCTGGGTGATGCCCTGATTGCCGGAGTGCTGCAAAAAGAACTGGGCCATATGGAGCGGCATCTGGTCTTGACCGATTATTTAAAAGGCCCGGAACCCTATGCTTTTTATTTAAACCCGCTGCCGAATTTATATTTTATGCGGGACCCGGCCGTGACCATTCATGACGGGATGTGTATTTCCGCCATGGCCACCCGTACCCGAAAACGGGAAAGCCGCTATATGTCCGCGATTTATGAGCATCACCCGCTGTTTGCCAGCTGTGGCAATAAAACCTTTTACCAGGATACCAATTTCTTTTCCGTCGAAGGCGGCGATATCCTGATTTTAAGCCCGACGGTGGTGGCTGTCGGTTGCAGTGAACGGACCGAGGTTCAGGGGGTTGAGGAACTGGCTAAAAACCTCTTTAATGCCGATCTCGGCATCGAAAAGGTGCTGGCCGTAAAAATCCCCAGCAACCGCGCCTTTATGCATCTGGACACCGTTTTTACGATGGTGGATGTGGATAAATTCATTGTCTACCCGGGGATTCTGGAACAGGTGGAAACGGTCATCATGACGCCCGGCAAAAAAGACTATCTTCATTATGAGCGCAAAGACAGCCTCAAAAAAGCCCTTAAATCAGTGCTTGGTTTACCAGCCATTAACCTGATTGAGAGTGGCGGCGGCAACCCGGTTGCCGCGGCCCGGGAACAATGGAACGACAGCACCAACACCCTGGCGATTGCCCCGGGGGTCATCGTCGCCTATGCCCGGAATGAGAAGTCCAATGAGGTGCTCAGTCAAAACGGCATCGAAGTCATTGGCATCGAAGCATCCGAACTGGTCCGTGGCCGGGGCGGTCCCCGCTGCATGACCATGCCCCTTTATCGGGACGGGTTTTGATTTCGCCGCTTGGCTGGTAACAACAAATTTAAAAGATTCGAACAAAAGTTGCTTTGATGTCGGTTTCCGCAAACAATTTTGTAACGTGTAGGCGAACAGGCGAGAGCCTGTCCGACGTACAGTGTAGAAATTGTTTGGCGCAAACCGGCAGCGAAGCTCACGGCATTTTGGTAATAACGATCAATCTAATTTCAAGCGAATGTTACCTTGCTAAAGGTATCAACAATCAGTTAAAATAAACTTAACAAGAGATAAACGGAGGAAGCATTGTGAATTTAAAAGGACGTCATTTATTGACATTAAAAGATTTTACCCCAGAGGAAATACAGTATCTGATCGACTACGCAGCCGAACTGAAAGCCAAGAAAAAATCAGGGGTGGTGGGCGATCTGCTCAAAGGCAAAAATATTGTGCTGATTTTTGAAAAAACATCAACCCGAACCCGTTGCGCCTTTGAAGTGGCCGCTTTTGACGAAGGGGCAAACGTCACCTTTTTAACCAACAGTCAAATGGGCAAAAAGGAATCGATTGAAGATACTGCCATCGTTCTGGGCCGTTTTTATGACGGCATTGAGTTCCGCGGCTTTGAACAGCAGACCGTCGAAATGCTGGCCGAACATTCCGGGGTACCGGTCTGGAACGGCTTAACCGATTTAGATCACCCGACCCAAATTTTGGCCGATATGCTGACCATCCAGGAAAACTTTGGCGCCGTTAAAGGCCGACGATTGGTTTATGTCGGGGATGCCCGCAACAATATGGGCAATGCTCTGATGATCGGCTGTGCCAAACTGGGGATGCATTTTGTGGCCGTGGCTCCGGAATCGCTGTTTCCGGAAGAGGCGTTAGTGGCCGAAATGAAAACCCTTTGTGAAAAAACCGGGGGAACCATTACCCTGACTGCCGATATCAAAGCCGGTGTCAAGGATGCCGACGTCATTTACACTGACGTCTGGGTCTCAATGGGTGAAGAGGATCAGATGGCCGAGCGGATCAAACTGTTGTCGCCATACCAGGTTAATATGGAAATGATTAAAGCCACCGGCAATGATGAGGTGATCTTCCTTCATTGTTTACCAGCCTTCCATGACCAGGAAACAGTCGTCGCCCGGGAAGTTAAAGAGAAGTTCGGGCTAACCGAAATGGAAGTCACCGATGAGGTTTTCCGCAGTAGACATTCCAAGGTCTTTGACGAGGCCGAGAATCGGATGCATACCATCAAAGCGGTAATGTGCTCGTCTCTGGTTGGCGCTTAGTACTCGAGGTTTCGCTCAACCAGTACAGCATAACTTAAACGTTCCGTTCATAATACGTGATTCATTACCAGGAGATTAACGATAAATGGAAATTAAAGATATCAGAAAATTACAGAATGGCTCCGATGTCCGGGGGGTTGCCCTTGATGGGATTCCCGGTGAGGAAGTTAATTTTACTCAGGACATGGCGATGAAAATTGCCTTTGCCTTTGCCACCTGGCTGGAGCAAAAGCTCGGGAAAACCCCGTTAACCTTTGCCATCGGCCGGGACAGCCGGCTGTCCGGGCCCCATCTGGCTCAGGCGGTGGCGCTGGGGCTGGTCAGCAAGGGGAGCAAGGTCTATCAATGCGGCATTGCCACCACCCCGGCGATGTTTATGACCACCATCGATCCCATTCTGCAAGCCGATGGGGCGGTGATGGTGACTGCCAGTCATCTGCCTTTTAACCGTAATGGGCTGAAGTTTTTTACCAAAGATGGCGGCCTTAATAAAGAGGATATCAGCGCCATTCTGGAACTGGCCGAGACCATTGAAACCGGCTTTACCCCGGGCGGACAGGCGCTGGACTATGATTTTCTGCCCAGCTATTCGCAGAATATTTTAAATATTATCCGGGCTAAAACCGGCACTGAGCAGCCGCTGGCCGGCGCCAAAATTGTGGTTGATGCCGGTAACGGGGCCGGCGGATTTTTTGTCAGCCAGGTGTTAAAGCCGTTAGGAGCCGACACCACCGGCAGCCAGTATCTGGACCCCGACGGTAATTTTCCCAACCACGTACCCAACCCGGAAGATGCCGTCGCCATTGCCCATATCACCAAGGCGGTGTTGGACAATCAGGCCGATCTGGGGATTATCTTTGATACCGATGTCGATCGGGCCGCGATTATCGACGAACAGGGCCAGGCGATCAACCGCAATGGCTTTATTGCCTTTATTGCCAGCATGCTGTTGACCGATTATCCCGGCTCGACGATCGTTACCGATTCGATTACGTCCACCGGGTTAACCGAGTATATTGAGAGCCGCGGCGGCCAACATCATCGCTTTAAACGGGGCTATAAGAATGTCATCAACGAAGCGATCCGCTTAAATAACGCCGGTATCGAAACCCATCTGGCGATGGAAACCAGCGGCCACGGGGCCATCAAAGAAAACTATTTTCTCGATGACGGGGCCTATCTGGTCACCATGGCGCTGATTAAGTTTGCTGAGCTGCACCAGACCGGTAAGCCGATCAGTTCGTTTCTGGCCGGACTCAAAGAACCGGCCGAGGCCAAAGAAATCCGCCTCAATATTACCACTGCGGACTTTAAGTCTTATGGTGAAAAGGTGCTGGCTGAATTTGCCCAATTCGCCGCCAACCAACCCGGCTGGACGGTGGTCAGTCCCAATTATGAAGGGGTCCGGGTCAGCTGTGATGCCAGTGCCGGCAACGGCTGGTGTCTGCTGCGAATGTCCCTCCATGACCCGATTATGCCACTCAATATCGAATCCGATACAGTGGGCGGTTGCGCAGTCATCGAAACGGTTCTGCGCGATTTTCTGCATAAATTTGAAGCACTAACTTAATCTGAAAATGAAAAAAAGCTGGATGGCAACCCCATCCGGCTTTTTTTCGTTTAATTCATTAAATCAGTTTTCATCAATCTTCAGGCCGGCGACAAAGCCGTCAATCAGATCCATGTGCTGAGACATCGCAAAGGCCGCATTTAGCTGTTCCTTGTTGCCGAGAGCGTTCAAGATTTTGCGATGCTGTTGATCGATAATCGGTCCCCGTTGGGTATCGTCGAGAATGGCAATTCGGATATCCTTGATCAGCGCTTCGATCAGGGTGGCCGACGACAGCAGGACGTTATGAATCATCTTGTTCTCCGAGGCCAACGCAATTTCATAGTGGAAGCGTTTGTCCAGTTCGGCCCGGACCGACTCATCGGTTTCGGTTTCAATGGCATCACAGATTTTTTCCAGACTGGCAAACCGCTCCGGCGTCATTTTTTTGGCCGCCAATTTAGCCGCTTCGGTTTCCAGCGCTCGCCGCAGTTCCTGGACCTCTCTTAATTCGCCCTTGCTGAGCCAGAACATAATCGTCAGTGGCTGGGTCAGGGTATCTTCAAAATTTTCGGCAATAAAATTACCTTCGCCCTGCTGACAGACCACCAGCCCGATCATCTCCAGGGCCCGGATCGCCTCCCGGATCGTCGCCCGGGAAACCCCCAGTTGTTCCGCCCATTGCCGTTCTGAGGGCAGCCGGTCGCCGCTTTTTAAATTTCCTCTAATAATATTTTCTTTAATTTGCTCGAGGATCTGCAAATATATTTTCGTGTGTGCAATTTCTTTAAACATCTAAAACTTCACTTCATTTCATTCGATTTTTTCGTTTTCGCTATGTTTTCTAGTAAGGATCATAATATACCATTGTACCACAGCCACTTTTAAAATTCAAAAAGATAAAAAGTAGGAAAACAAATAATTCTTGAACAGTTTGTCATAACAGCTAAAGTAGTACCGACAATTGTTACATCATGTTGTACGCATCGGAGCGGACACGGCATCGCCTGTCCGATGCCGCAGCGAACAACAGATTAACAATTGGTCGGTACGGTAGCTTATCAACAACCTGATCAAAAAATAAATAATTTCTGAAAACGTTATTTTACCACTTGACAAATATTTACGAAACGCATATAATGGCAACAGGTTAGTGGTCTGACCACCAGACCAATAGTAGAATTTTATCAGAGATTTGTCAAGTGGTTTATGAATGGGTTTAAGAGGGTTTAACAGTTTTCGTCGACTGACTAGCTCAGTCGATAGCGGAATTTATGATGAAAGAACATTTTCCTTGCTGTCTGTTGATGAAATGGACAGCAAAAGAAATTTCGCAATGGTTTGACAATACGATCTAATATGGATTTTAATGAATTTATTTTATGGAGGGTGAGTATGAAAATACTGGTATGTATCAAACAGGTTCCGGGAACGTCCAACGTGGAAGTGGATCCGGAAACAGGTGTCCTGATTCGTGATGGGGTTGAATCAAAATTGAATCCCTATGATTTATTTGGTCTAGAAACCGCATTTCGCTTAAAAGAACAATTGGGCGGCACCATTACCACCTTGTCAATGGGTCCGATGCAAAGTAAAGAAGTGCTTTTTGAATCTTTCTATATGGGCGCTGACGAGGGCTGTTTATTATCAGACCGAAAATTTGGCGGGGCCGATGTGGTCGCCACCAGTTATACGCTGGCCCAGGGGGCTAAAAGACTGGGTGATTTTGATCTGATCATCTGCGGCAAGCAGACCACCGATGGCGATACCGCCCAGGTTGGTCCGGAAATGGCCGAATTTTTAGGAATTCCCCACGTTACCAACGTCATCAAAATTCTGATGGCGGATGAAAAGGGCCTGACCCTGCAAATGAACATGGAAGAATCCCTGGAAATCCAACGGGTGCCATACCCTTGCCTGATCACTGTCGACAAGGACATTTACACCCCGCGCTTACCTTCTTATAAACGAAAACTGGAAATTTCCGAAAATCCCGAAATTAAAGTTTTGACCCTGAAAGATATGTACGACACCGATGAAAAAAAATATGGCCTCAGCGGCTCACCAACCCAGGTAGAACGAATCTTCCCGCCGGAAAGCAACGTCGAAAAAACCAGCTTTGAGGGCGATGGGACGGTGCTGGCAACGGCGCTTCATGGCATTTTAACTGAAAAAAAATATTTAGGCTAGGAAGGAAAAAATCATGGCAGGAATTAAAATAATCAAGGAAAACGTTGATCAAAAAACCTTTGAGGCACTGGCAGAAATTTGCCCCTTCGATGCCTTTTCTTATGAAAACGCTAAATTAGAAGTGACCGCCGCCTGTAAAATGTGCAAGATGTGTTTGAAAAACGGACCAGCCGGCGTGCTGGTGTTGGAAGAAGATGAAAAGATCGCCATCGACAAAAGCCTGTACCGAGGCATTACCGTCTATGTCGATCACATTGAAGGCAAGATTCATCCAGTTACCTTTGAACTGATCGGCAAGGCCCGGGAACTGGCCGCAGTGATCGGTCATCCGGTTTACGCCCTGTTTATGGGGACCAATATCACCGCCGAAGCCAGCGAACTGTTAAGCTACGGAGTCGATAAGGTATTTGTCTACGATCAGCCGGAACTCAAACATTTTGTGATCGAACCCTATGCTAACGTGCTGGAAGACTTTATCGAAAAAGTGAAGCCATCTTCAATTTTAGTGGGTGCCACCAACGTCGGTCGTTCCCTGGCGCCACGCGTGGCCGCCCGTTACCGTACCGGTCTCACCGCCGACTGTACCATTCTGGAAATGAAAGACAATACCGATCTGGTTCAGATCCGACCAGCCTTTGGCGGGAATATTATGGCCCAGATTGTCACTGAAAACACGAGACCGCAGTTCTGTACCGTCCGTTATAAAGTATTCTCCGCTCCGGAACTGGTTAAAGAACCCTGGGGCAGTGTCGAAGTGATGGAAATCGGCAAAGAGAAACTGATTTCAGCCATTGAAGTGCTGGAAGTCATTAAAAAAGAAAAAGGCCTTGATCTTTCTGAAGCTGAAACCATTATAGCGGTTGGTCGCGGCGTAAAATGCGAAAAAGATCTGGAGATGATCCATGAGTTTGCTGAAAAAATCGGCGCTACCGTGGCCTGTACCCGACCCGGCATCGAAGCCGGCTGGTTTGATGCCCGCCTGCAGATTGGCCTCAGCGGCCGAACCGTTAAACCGAAACTGATCATTGCCCTGGGTATTTCCGGTGCCGTCCAGTTTGCCGCCGGGATGCAGAATTCCGAATATATTATCGCGGTCAATAATGATCCCAAAGCACCAATCTTTAATATTGCCCATTGCGGCATGGTCGGCGATTTATACGAAATCATCCCCGAACTGTTAAAAATGATTGCCGATCCGGAAAGCGCTGCCGTCGGGAAAACCCTGGCGATGCCTGAAGCCATTGAAACACCAGAAAGGATGGTTGGCTAAGATGAATTATAAAAAAGTGGAAGCAAAGGATATTGATTTTTTAAAGGACCTGATTCCTGCTGAACGGATCTTTGTCGGTGACCAGATTGGTGAAGACTTCAGCCATGATGAGCTGGGCAGCATCCATTCCTATCCGGAAGTGCTGATTAAAGTAACCACCACCGAAGAAGTATCAAAAATCATGAAATATTCCTATGATCATAATATTCCGGTCGTGGTCCGGGGTTCCGGTACCGGGCTGGTGGGGGCTTGTGTCCCACTGTTTGGCGGGATTATGTTAGAAACCACCCTGATGAACAATATCCTCGAACTGGACACCGAAAACCTGACCGTTACCGTGGAACCCGGCGTCCTGTTGATGGAACTGTCCAAATTTGTCGAAGAAAATGATCTCTTTTATCCACCCGATCCCGGTGAAAAATCGGCGACCATTGCTGGTAATATCAGCACCAACGCCGGTGGCATGCGGGCCGTGAAATACGGCGTGACCCGGGACTATGTCCGCGGTCTGACCGTGGTCTTATCCAACGGTGAAATCATCGAGCTGGGCGGAAAAATCGTTAAGAACAGCTCTGGTTACAGCTTAAAAGATCTGGTCGTCGGCTCAGAAGGGACCCTCTGTGTGATCACCAAAGCGATCTTAAAACTGTTGCCGCTACCGAAGATGACCCTGAGCCTGCTGATTCCCTTTGATAATATCAGCGACGCGGCCGGGATTGTTCCCAAGATCATCAAATCCAAGGCGATCCCGACGGCGATTGAATTTATGGAACGCCAGACGATTCTTTTTGCCGAAGATTTTCTCGGTAAAAAATTCCCCGATTCCAGCAGCAATGCCTATATCTTATTGACCTTTGACGGCAATTCCAAGGAACAGGTCGAAGCTGAATACGAAGTTGTCGCCAACCTCTGTCTGGCCGAAGGCGCCAAAGATGTTTATATTGTCGATACCGCCGAACGGAAAGAATCGGTCTGGTCAGCCAGGGGTGCCTTCCTGGAAGCGATTAAAGCCTCGACCACTGAAATGGATGAGTGCGACGTGGTGGTGCCACGAAACCGGATCGCCGAGTTTATTGAATTTACCCATGAACTGGCCGCCGAAATGGATGTCCGGATCCCCAGCTTTGGCCATGCCGGCGATGGTAACCTGCATATTTATGTGTGCCGGGACAAGCTGGACCAGGCCGCCTGGGAAGTCAAACTGGAAGAAGCAATGGACCGGATGTATGCCAAGGCCCTGACCTTTAACGGACTGGTTTCCGGCGAACACGGCATCGGCTATGCCAAACGAAAATATCTGCTCAATGATTTCGGTACCGAGCATCTGGCTTTGATGGCCGGTATCAAACAAACATTTGATCCTAAAAACCTGTTAAATCCTAAAAAAGTCTGTCAGATGTAGGGGGAAATATGGATAACTTGTTACTTTTCTTTATCGCCCTGATCCCGGTGGTATGGCTGATTGTTTCGCTGGGGGTCTTAAAGATCCCCGGCTACAAAGCCTGTCCGATCGCCCTGGCGATCACGATTCTATTAAGTATCCTGGTCTGGAAAATGCCTGTGATCGACAGTCTCACGGCAGCCCTGGAGGGCGGTGCGATGGCGATCTGGCCAATTATGCTGGTCATTGTGGCGGCGGTCTTTACCTATAATCTGGCCACCCACACGGGGGGGATGGAAGTCATTAAGAAAATGATGACCGGTATCTCCACCGATCAACGAATTTTGGTGCTGATCCTGGCCTGGGGTTTTGGTGGCTTTTTAGAAGCCATTGCCGGTTTTGGAACCGCCGTGGCGATTCCCGCCAGCATTCTGGCCGCGTTGGGTTTTAATCCGGTTTTTGCCGCTATTATCTGTTTGATTGCCAATACCACCCCCACCGCGTTTGGCGCGATTGGTTTGCCGGTCAGTACCCTGGCCTCGGTTACCAATCTTAATGTAAACGATTTATCATTTACAGTCGCGCTGCAACTTTTTATCATGATTATTGTCGTGCCGTTCATTTTAGTGATGCTGACTGGCAAGGGCTTTAAAAGTCTCAAAGGCGTCGTGATTATTACCCTGATGGCCGGTCTGTCCTTTGCTTTACCGCAGATTTTTGTGGCCAAGTATTTGGGTGCCGAACTGCCGGCGATTGTCGGATCGGTGGTTTGTATGGCCGTCGTGATTGCCATGGCCAAGATCTTCTATAAAGATACCGCCGCCAAGGATGCCGAAAAAATTCCGGTAAAAACCGCCATCATGGCGTGGCTGCCGTTTATTCTGGTGTTTGTGATCATCATCTTATGTTCGTCACTGTTCCCGATGATTAACGGAGCGTTGAAACAGGTGAGTACCACCGTTCAGATCTACACCGGGCCTCACGGCAAGCCGATGACCTTCTTATGGTTGGCCACCCCGGGGACCCTGATCATCATTGCCACCTATTTGTCAGGATTGATTCAGGGTGTTAAAATTGGCCAGATTTCCAAGGTCCTGGGCAACACCATGAAACAAATGAGCAAATCGGCGATCACGATTGTCGCCATTGTCGCTCTGGCCAAGGTCATGGGTTACAGCGGGATGATCGGCGTCATTGCCACGATTCTGGTGCTGATAACCGGCGATTTCTATCCTCTGATTGCGCCATTGATCGGGGCTCTGGGGACCTTTGTTACCGGCAGCGATACCTCCGCCAACGTGCTGTTTGGTGGACTGCAGGTTGAAGCCGCCAACGCCATTGGCATGAGTCCTTATTGGCTGGCCGCCGCCAACACTGCCGGCGCCACCGCTGGTAAGATGATTTCGCCTCAAAGTATCGCTGTCGCTACCGCGGCCACCGGTATTATTGGCAGTGAAGGTAAGATTCTCCAGGCAACCCTGAAGGTCTGCGCCATCTATGTCATCGTCATTGGGCTGGTCGTCTATTTTGGAGAACCGCTCTTTGCCGCTCTGTTAAGTACCTTTGGATAAACCGCATGTTAACTAACGCTTTGTAGTTTACGCTTTGTATTTTACGCATTGTATATAAATGAAAGAAAATTGAATAAGTAAAACCATCCTAAAAAGTTAAGACATTAGCGGAATGCAGAATTTCGCTAGTGTCTTTCGTCTAATCAGAAAGGGAAAAAATATGCAAATCAATATACCTTATGGAAAAGAAAAACAGGTTCTTAATGTCGATGAAGCCAATCTCAATGGCATTCTCGTCTCGCAGATTGAAGATTATCATCCCGACGCCACCGAAAGTGAGCTGGTAGCCGCGGCGATTGAGCAACCTGAGGGGTCAGCCCAGCTGAGTCAGCTGGCGATTGGCAAACAAAAGGTTGTTATTATTGCCAGTGATCATACCCGGCCGGTGCCCAGTAAAATTATTATGCCGCTGATGCTCAGCGAAATCCGCAAGGGTAATCCCGCCGCCGAGATCACCATTTTAATTGCCACCGGCTTTCACCGCTTGACCACCCGGGAGGAGCTGGTCGGCAAATTCGGCGAAGCCATCGTTGAGAAAGAGCGGATTGTCGTTCATGATTCAGGGGATGATAGCAGTCTGGTGAAAATCGGCACGCTGCCCTCCGGCGGTGAGCTGATCATCAACCGTTTGGCCGCCGAAGCCGATCTGCTGGTTTCGGAAGGCTTTATTGAGCCCCATTTCTTTGCCGGTTTTTCCGGCGGCCGTAAAAGCGTGCTGCCGGGTATCGCCAGCCGGGTCAGTGTGCTGGCCAATCATTGTGGTGAATTTATTGCCCACCCCAAAGCCCGCACCGGCGTGATTGAGGGCAACCCCCTTCACATTGATATGCTCTACGCCGCCCGCACCGCCAAACTGGCCTTTGTGGTCAATGTCGTGATCAATTCGGAAAAAGAAGTGATTTATGCCGTGGCCGGCGATTGCGATGCCGCCCATATCAAAGGCCGGACCTTTCTGGAGCAGCTCTGCAAGGTTCAGGCGACCCCCAGCGATATCGTCATCACCAGCAACGGCGGCTATCCCCTGGATCAGAACATTTACCAGGCGGTTAAAGGGATGACTGCCGCCGAAGCCGCGGTCAAACCCGGCGGGGTGATCATCATGTTGGCCAAATCCAACGATGGCCACGGCGGCGCAGCCTTTTTCAATACCTTCCGGGATGAAAAAAATCTCGACAAGATGCTGGCCGGTTTTGTCAACACCCCCCGGGACGAAACCATCCCCGATCAGTGGGAAGCCCAGATTCTGGCGCGGATTTTATTAAAGGCCAAGGTGATTTATATCTCGGCCGCCCCGGAAGAAATGATTAAAGAATTCCAGATGACCCCCGCCGGGGATGTTCAGGAAGCTTTGGCGATGGCCCGGGATTATCTTAACAATGAAGCCGCCACCGTAACGGTGATCCCCGATGGGGTCGCGGTGATTGTGGAATAGTGGAATGAGGTATGGCATAGTCCATACCTTTTTTGTTTGCGGGGCTTTGTTGAACGAAGATTTAAAGTAGAGCCGTCTAAATGGATGATTGCAAACATATAACAAATATGTTATAATTCAATCAATGAAGGGGAAGAAATGTATGAAGTAATTTTTTATAAAGACTCAAAGGGCAATGAGCCGATCAGGCAATATCTCACCAGTTTGAAAACCAAAGCCAGTACCAGTAAGCAAGATCGTGTTAAATTCTTAAAAATTACTACCTACATACGATCGTTACAGGAATATGGCACAAGAATCGGCAATCCCACCGTTAAACATATTGATGGCGATATTTGGGAACTCAGGCCGTTATCAGATCGGATATTTTTCTTCTACTGGCAAGATGATACTTTTGTTTTACTTCACTATTTCCATAAGAAGTCGCAAAAGACACCTCGAAAGGAAATTGAGAAAGCAATCAATAATATGAATGATTTCAAAGAAAGGATGTGCCAGAAATGAGTATTAAAATCGGCAATGAAGAATTTACAGAATTCAATGATCTTTATAATGACTCTGATTTCTTGAGTGATTCAGAAAGGGCAGAAATTGAATTTGAGGTAGCGCTGATCGGCAAACTGATCGAAGCCCGGGAGGAGTGTGGTATGTCACAAAAACAACTCGCTGATCTGACGGGATTAAAACAACCGGCCATCGCACGTCTGGAGAATCTCAAAGCCATTCCCAAGATTGATACCCTGTTTAAGCTTCTTGATCCGCTGGGATATACATTGGCTATTGTACCCAAAGAGAAAACGATTGTGAAATAATGCCCTTTTCTAAAATATGAAGACGAACGCTTTACAAGTATCCGGAATCATGGCACAATTTCCCTCAAAGGACATTATCAAGATCAAAAATAGCGACGTTTAAGCGGTTTAGCTTAGACGTCGCTATTTTTATAAATCCCCTAGATAGGCATTGACGGGTCTATCTAAAAGCAAAAATAATTTTAATTAAAGATTGCTTAATCTAATTAAAAGAGATAAAATGCCGATAGAAATTGTGTTGAAAGACATAGCTTTTTTATGCTTATTTGATAACGTCTGCTTTTCTGAATTATGATGAGCAGTCAACTTGCAAAAACAATATCTCGATCCAGTGATGTTTTCAACCGCGGGAGGATTTGACAATGAAACTGAATAATTTATTAGGAAAGCCAGCTTATCGCAGTGTTGCCACGAATTCCAGTGCCCAGGCGGAATCCCTGGCTAAGCTATCGAGTGGTTTAAGGATTAACGGCGCCAAAGATGATGCGGCAGGCCTGGCGATCAGTCAAAAAATGAAAGCCCAGATCAGGGGCTTGGCTCAAGCGAACAACAATATTAATGATGCCGTTAATTTAACCAACACCGCTGGCGGTGGGGCTGAGGAAATAGCGGAAATGGTCCAAAGAATCAGAGAATTAACCGTCCAAGCGGCGAATGATACAAATGCCGAAAAAGATCGAGCCGCTATTAAAACCGAAATCGATGCGCTAACTAATGAAATCGATGTAACGGCAAAGAACCTGGAGTTTAACACCATCAAAGTTTTAGACTGTGCAGATCCACTGGTGATCTCCAGTAACAATAGCTCAACAGAAACGGAAAATGTTATCACCACCAGTAATACTTCAACGTCGACAACGACATATGTTAAATTACCAAAAGGTGATCCAGTTGACACAACCTCCGTTGTCAGTACCACAACGGTAGCGTCGGCGGCGGCGACGGTTACTTATGAAGAATCGGAGCAGTATTTGGGAAAATATGACACCTGGAAAGATCGTTTTTCGTTTCAATCGAAGGAGGTTGTTACGGTAACATCGGCTGAAACAATCACTGAGACAACAACCCAATACACCGGTAATATCATTCCCAGTGAAGTATCAACACCTGGAGATGTAGTTTCACCAGAGGGGGTGCCCAGGTTTACTGCAAATTCTGCTGGTGGTACCACAATTAATTTATATTGTGCCTTAACAGAAGCTAAACTGCAGGTAGGAAGTACGGTATATAACCTGTATTCTCAAAGCAGTTTACCGCTACACAGTGTCCAAGTCGATGTTAATGGTGATGGTAGTGTTATAAAAAATACCTTTGATCCATTAGGCGGCATTCAGGTAACACAAACCGTTTCGTTAGTAGCTGGTGCTGATGGCAATGGAACATATAAAGTTGGTTTTGACTTTACGAATGTAAGTGGTACGGACCCCGCTGCGTTTACATTTAAGTTTTCGATGGACGCGATGAATACCAGTGGTACGACCGAGACAGCGACCATTAATAATGGCGGAACACCTCTCGTTACGGGTGATGACATCGGAATATTAGAAACGAGTGATGCAAAGGTTACAATAGGCGGTGATGCCGGTAATATTTATTATGGTGATATTGGGCAAATAATTTCGGCATTTGATATTTCAAGTGTAAACTTAGGCAGTTTTGATGGTCACACCGGTGCGGCTATGTATTGGAGCAACTCACTGGGTCTTGGTGTTTCCGGTACCGGGGCAATGAATTATGATGTGGAATTAAAGAATGATTATTATGAATACATAAAAACGGTTGATGAAACGGACACCAAAAAAACCATCACCACCGAAAATATTGTCGATGAAGAGATTGTTCCGGAGCAATTGGCGATTCAAAATGGTGCCAACGAGGGTCAGATTTATGCACTAAGACTGTATAATCTTAAATGCGAAATAATCGGGTTAACCTTTTATGATGGCAACGGGATCAAGCACGCGGGGATTCAAGTAGATTCGAATCAGAATTGTCAAACGAGTTTGGCAACCCTTGATCGCGTCATTAACAAAATTTCTTCAGCTCGTTCATATTTTGGGGCGGCGCAAAACAGAATGTTTACGATGATGAATTCAAACAGTGTGACAGAAGAAAATTTGTCCAGTACGAACTCAAAAATCGAAGATGTTGATATGGCTAAAGAGATGATGGCGCTGGTTAAAGAAAAAATATTAGGACAGGCGGCCACATCGATGTTGTCACAAAGCAACAATATTAATACCGAAATGATGCAAAGCTTATTGCAATTCCCATAAAATTTCTGGGACGGTGCATAAATGAAGTCTCACTAAACTTCTGTAATAACATAGAAACCCTCGTCCGATTCATTCGGCCGGGGGTTTCTATTAAAGGAAAAGTACCTGACACCAACTTATAATTATTGCCAGTGATCATACCCGGCCGGTGCCCAGTAAAATTATTATGCCCGGGATGAAAACGGAAATATTTATATTCTTTCCCTCAAAGGACATTATCAAGATTAAAAAAAATAGCGACGTTTAAGCAGTATTAGCTTAGACGTCGCTATTTTTTTAAAGCGGCAGGCCTTATAAATCGCCTTGATCAGCCGCCACCGGGCCATCCAATAGCAGATAGGACTGTAACTTAATCGCAAAGACAACACTGTCGGGATGGCTAAGAATTTCTTCAAGTTCCGGATGTTTCCCGGCGAAAGTGGTCTTGATCGGCTGGACTTCAGCATCTGCCAGGGGCTGGAATAATCCGGCAAAGGTAACCGAGACGATGTTGGCTGCGGCGGCCGGGTGCTGGCGGCTATCGACCAGGACACTGACCCGGGGATTGGCCAGCAGATTCTTAAATTTTCGGGACTCTCGGGTGGCGACCAGATAAAGCGAGCGGCGATCATCACTCAGCAGATAGGTCATCAAGGAACAATAGGGGTTTCCCGCGGCTTCGGTACATAAAACACAGAGGGAATTTTCGCGTAGAATCGTTGCAACTTTAGCTAACATGTTACCACCTTTCGTCGGATCGGAGGAAGGGGAAGCCATCCTCTGGGCCGCATAAGAAAATTTTGACGAGTCGATTAAAATGACCGGTTTATCCAGCTTTTTTCATTATAGCAGAGTTTATCGGCATATTCAGATGAATTACAATTTTTGGCCACATTGATTGCAATATTGAGCGCCCCGGGCATGTTTTGAATGGCCGCAGACGGGACATTTTTGACAGGCTGGGGATGGTTTTTCTTTTGCAACCTGAGCCAGCTCGCTGGTAATAATACCGGTCGGTACGGCGATGATGCCGTAACCGACCAGCATCAGTGCGCTGGCCAGAAATTTGCCCAGCTCGGTCTGCGGGGAAATATCTCCGTAGCCAACGGTGGAGATGGTTACAACAGCCCAATACATCGATTCGGGAATGTTGACAAAGCCATGTTCCGGACCTTCAATCGTATACATCAAAGCCCCCACGATGATGATGATAAACAAAAGGGTGAAGAGAAAGACACTGATCTTTGTTTTGCTGGCCCGCAGGGCTTTTAACAAGGCGCCGGATTCGGCAATATAACGGCCCATTTTAAAAACGCTAAAAAGTCGCAGCAGGCGGAGAATTCGGACGATCGGAAAGAAGCTGCCAAAGGAAATAAAAAAACTCAGATAAACAGGAGCAATCGCGATAAAATCGACAATGCCATAAAAACTCAGCAGATAGTCCCTTTTTTTAGGGGTAACCAGCAAACGTAGAATGTATTCAACAGAAAAAACAACCAAAAAAAAGCTCTGTAATAACGAAATGACATTACCCCATTGCATATGGATGGCGGTTACACTATCGAGAATGATTAAAAGTGAACTGATTGAAATGGAGCAGATTAGCGCAATGTCAAAGGTACGTCCCTGGGGCGTGTCAACCCCATTGATTATTTGATAAAGATTTGATTTCCAGTCTTTAGGATGTTGTGTATTCATTAAAACCTCCCGGATAATCATCGCAATAGAAGCCTTTAAGGGTTGCGGATGCAATCTGATTATAGCACATGTAAGTAGCCTTCGGTGAAAAATTAGCCTAAATTGGTGGGGTGGTAATGATTAATTGGACGGGAACGGGGTATGAAAAAAGTAACAAAAATTAATTTAACAGGAGGTGGACAATGATGAAGATTAGCGCTAAAAACTGGGTTTTGATCGGGTTTGTGTTGCTTTGTTCACTGCTTTTACTAACTGGTTGCGGTCAGTCGGCGGGGCAAAAAGACAGTTCTGATCAAACAGCTGGACAGACGACGGAAAAAGAGAGCACTGATCAGGCGGCCGAGAATGTCAGTGATTTTTTCAACAAGGTGCAAATCGGTCAGACCAAAGAGGAGGTTGATGCCATATTGGGGGTTACCCCGACATCACCACTGGAAGGGGCGTTTGATTATGTGGATGAAAATGGTAATGGGGTGACCGTCATTTTTATGGAACGGAGTCTCGGCGATGGTAGTCCCAAGGTTGCTTTATCGAAAAAGCTGATCGGAGCCGAAAAATATATTACCGAAACGCCGGATGATCAACGGATAACCGAAGAGCAGGCCGATAAGATTATCGAAGGGATGACCTATGACGAGGTTAAAACAATCCTTGGCCAGCCAGGAATCGTTGTCAGTGAAGCAGAAGGAACCGCCGGGGCAATTACAACCGAGCGCTACTGGATTAAACCGGGGTTGGCATCGATGCTCAGTGTCACCTTTGCCGGTCAAGGGGGAAGCGATCTTAGTTCCTTTATTCTTAATTTTTAGACGGTAAAGCTTAGTCGAGACCCAAAAGCCTCCGGCAGTTTAACTCTGCCGGGGGTTTTGTTCGTCGTGGTTCCCGTTATCGCTGTACCAGGACAGGTTTTGACAAGTTTATCCTGCTGAATTAATTTGATCTAGTGGCTGTTTTACGATATGATTGAACAGACTGAAACAAAGTATAGTACCGGAAGGAAAAGACTATTTATGAATAAACAACAATTAGCCGCAAAAATTTGGGAATCGGCTAACCAGATGCGGTCAAAAATTGAAGCGAATGAATACAAGGATTATATTCTGGGCTTCATTTTCTATAAATATTTATCAGATCAGGAAGTGAAATTTGCCCAAAAAGAAGGTTTTGCCGCAGCCGATACCGCCGCCTTATCGGAAGCGGACAGCGTGACAATGAATTAAAAGGGAACAGTACCTGACACCAATTTATAAACTTTTTTAGAATAAATCAGACATGATCAAATACTTTTACGGTGAACATATAAAAATGTTCATGAACCTAATTAAAAAGGAGGCCACCCCTTGAAAAAGAACGAATTCCTAACCGCCAGTCATGTTCAGAATTTTATGCACTGGCTGGAGCAGAAGATGGATCAGGCAGATTCCTTTTGCCATGGTTATTATATGAAAAAACCAAATATGTCTTGGGAATGCCATTCCATTTATTCGGCTTATGAAAATTACTGCTGGACATTCCGTTATCATGATCCCATCACTGGGGAATCCATTAGCGGCCATACTTTTGATAAAAGTGTATTGGCATTATCAAGTCTGTCCCAGGGCTTAAGAAGAAGTCTTGAGGATGGGGACTCCGAAACTTGTCGAAAGCACTGCTATGCGGTTTTACAGTGGGGTGGTGTGCTTTCAAATAATGATAAACGAATCGATGGACTGGGTGATGAAATCTGTGACTATTTGAAGCAGATCAAAACCAGATTGGCCGATGACCGGTCATCCAGTGACTATTATCAACCAGGGATGATCATGAATGCGGGTTTCACAAAAATCTATTCGTTATGTATGGATGATTTTATTATCTATGATGGGCGAGTCGGGGCGGCTCTGGGGCTATTGGTTCGGAAATTCTGCGAAGCCTTTTCACTGGCAGCAGTTCCAGATGAACTAGCCTTTGCCTGGGGCAAAGGAAAAGAAAGCACCTATAAACCAAGCGCCGAGAACCGCCGCAATCCCGGCAGCGAAAGATATCCTTTTCCTGAATTGAGTAATAAACCTAAACGGCATACCGAAAACAACATCCGGGCGAACTGGTTGATAAGAGAACTTGCCGATCAAACCGAATCAGAGTTTAAAAAGCTGGATAAAGATCTGCGAATGCGGGCAATGGAGGCGGCTTTATTCATGATCGGTTATCAGGTAAAGGGCCTTTAGGAGCACAAGTGGTAGGAGGGTTTTGTGCACTTTAAAACAAGATCCACTGGATGGTGTCAGACATGATCAATAATCCAGTCAAGCAGTTGCCGATCATCCATCTGACCAGCCGCCAGGCCGATACCCAGCATGGGGTGAAGACGCAACGCCTGCTGACGGGACAACCGATTCATTTGGCCAATTCCTCAAAGGCGGTCTGATGTTTTTTTAGAATTCGTTTGGCAATGGCGTCAACGGCGTCATCGTCAAGTGTGGCCTCTTCCTGAAACTGGTTGAACTCAATCAGGACATAGCGGGGGGTATTGTTTTTTAAAATGATGGCAGCGCCGTTTTCATCCACAAGACGGGCAACCTTCGAAAAATTCTGGTTGGCTTCGGAAATGGAAACCAAATTTTTGGTATTAATTTGCAAGTTATTACCTCCTGGTTTGTTTCCATTGTACTACAATTTTAGGATAAATAAAACCTAAAAACAAATCCATAAAGGCACCACTTAACTTGGGAAGGAGATTAATCATATGGACACAAAAAAAGTTGTCTTAATATCCTGTTCAAAGACCAAACGCAGCGTTCCCTGTGAGGTTCGATTATTGTATGATGCAAGCAGTTTGTTTCGCAAGTCGCTTGCTTATGCGCAGTCGATTTCAAACGAGATTTATGTGATTTCGTCTAAACATGGACTTTTGCCTTTGGATCAAGTTATCGCGCCATATGATGATACCATCAATGATAAATCAAGGGACGAATTAGCCACTTGGGGAAAAAAGGTGACGGAACAAATTCGTGTTCAACATGATATTTCAAATACGGAATTTGTTATTCTTGCCGGTAAAAATTATTATTCACCGCTACAAGCACATTTACCGAATATAAGTCTTCCGTTACAAGGTCTATCGATGGGAGCACGACTTGCAAAGTTGGAAAGTTTACTTGTTGTTGATTACCCGAATCAAAGAACGATGTGTGGTAGATTGCATGAACTTTTCAATGCCATGCCGCGTTATCGGTGGAATATGATTGAAAACATTCGCTTTAATAGCGGAATCTATATTTTTTTTGAAGATGCAGAAAAATATCAAAGCCTTGATAGAATTGTTCGCGTTGGAACACATCGCAGCGACGGTCGGCTAAAGGGGCGGCTGAAAGACCATTTCTTGAGAGAGAATAAAGATGGCAGCATTTTTCGAAAAAATATTGGCAGGGCAATCCTGAATAAAAATAAACACCCTTATTTATCGGCATGGAATATGAACACGAGCAATCGGGAGATCGTGATGCAGATGGGCAATCGCTATGACCCTGTTTTTCAAAAAAAATTAGAGCGGCAAATTAGTGGCTACTTTTGCAGACATTTTTCCTTTACGTGTTTTCCTGTTGCCGCCACTGTGGAGCGACTTCGATTGGAGGAAGGCATTATTGCAACACTCCATTCATCCCCTGATTTTTATGCGAGTCCTGAATGGAGAGGGCGGCTAAGCCCGGAATTGGAAATTGCCAAAACTGGTATGTGGCTGAAAGAGGGTTTAAACGGGACTCCGCTTTCCGAAAATGAGTATCTAAAAATTAAACAGTATTGTTCAGCTGTCGAGGCAGTCTTTAGCAAAACAGAAAAGGCTATGCTACCTGTGAAAAATAGTTTGCCAGCAAATGTGAGTCCACAGGAAGACGGTGCAGCAGATAAGCTATGGCAACAAATTATTTACTCACTTAGTCAATCCCCAAGTGAAATCCAACTCGTAAAACAAAATGGGGAAAAGGGAAAATGGATTTCTGTTTGGTCCGACAACAATAACATACTTTTCGGTCGCTCCAGGCAGAATCGGCCTTCATCTGAAATAGCTCAAAGCAGAGCAATTAACAAAAATGAATTTACTGAATTGTATCCGCTCTTTTTTCGTTGGAAAAACAAAAATATTACACGCCAAGCAGCGAAAAGCAGTTCGATGAACTCTTCTTATATTTTTGCACTCATTAGTGAGTTCGGTGTTTCAAAAGAAAAGGTGTAGTATGTCAATTATCGGGGTACCCGTGCCCGCCCCCAACTTAGACATGTCATAACAAAAAACGATATAAGCGGTCAGGAATTAAGAGCAAGAATATAGAAAGGATAGTGTGAATTCTTATGAAAGAACAAAAAAACAGGTGTCCGTGCTGCGGATATTACCAGTTTGACAAGGGCCCGGGGAGCTTTGAAATATGCCCGATTTGTTATTGGGAGGATGATAAAATTCAGAGAGACGATCCGGATTATCAAGGTGGGGCGAATCCATTGTCATTGAATGAATGTCGGAATAATTATAAGAAATTTGGCGCTTGCGAAGCGCGATTTATTGCGCTGGTCCGCAAGCCGACACAGGAGGAAATTGAGCATGCAAAAAACCTGTAAGCAGTGCGGGAAACCATTTACCCTGACACAATCAGAGATAGACTTCTATGAGGAAAAAAATTTAAGTATTCCAAAGCGATGCAAGGAATGCCGGTCTCAAAACCGGCAACATAATCATTCAAGTGGCCAACCCGTCTATACATCTTCAGGGACGGATTATAAAAATCACAAAGGGAATCGGTCTTTTATCAGTAAGATAGCGGGCTTCCTGATCGCCGCGGTAATGATCATTTTTGCCGGTTGTCAATTGGTTCCGTCATTACTTGGTACGGATACAGCGGATAGCGGAAACAACGCCCCGTCTTCATATTCGGCAGACAGCGGGTATACGGCCCCGTCTTCATATGCGTTTAGAAGTGAAAAACTTCTTTCAGAGCATTATTCAAAACATGGAATTGAAATGGGGTTCGCCTCTGCAAAAGAATATGAAGCCGGCGCTGTTGCGGTTATCGAAAATGCTGCTGCGCTTAATAAGGTCGAGTTAGAGGATGGCGATGAGGTTTATTATCTTAAAAGTACTAACGAATTCGTGGTTGTTTCTACGGATGGCTATATCAGAACATATTTTAAACCCGATGATGGAATAGCCTACTATAACAGACAGTAACGCAGTAAACACCTTATATGCCTGACACCACCTTATAAACTTATTCGGAATAAATCAGACATTATCAATAATCCAATCAAGCAGTTGCCGATCATCAATGTGACCAGCTGTCAGTCCGATACCCAACAAGTAGCCGTTACTAATAAGTCATACAACAATTCTCACAACAAAGGAGAAAACCCCATGAAACCAGAAAAACTCAGCGAAATCATCAGCCGCGGCGAAGGCCTGACTGTCGAATTCAAACAAAGTCGAACCAAATTGAATCGGGATGTGTTCGAAACTGTTTGTACTTTTTTAAACCGCAATGGTGGTCATCTGTTTCTGGTGGATGAATTGGGGTCCGGTATCCGTAACACTTATAAATACAGTAAAATCTATTCCGGTGCCGAGCCCATTTTTACGGAGGGGGATGTGTTCTGGACGATTATACCGTTGTCCATGCAAGCTAGTGACCAGGCTGTCCCCCCAAGCACCCCCCAAGGCACCCCTCAAGCTACCCCTCAAGCTACCCCTCAAGCTACCCCTCAAGCTACCCCTCAAGCCCTCCAGGGCTAGTGACCAAGCCAGTGACCAAGCTACCATGCAAGCCGATGAAGAAATTTCTGGTTTGTTGGAATATTGCAAAACTCCCCGAACACGAAGTGAAAACAGAAATATTTGAAGTTCAGCAACCGAGAACATTATAACGAATAGAGGTACTAACTATGAAAACAGAGCTAAGGAAACTACTAACGGCGGAATCAACTGATGTTGATTTTAAAGTTTCATTGGAAAAGATAAAACCAAAGAGTTGGTTGAAAACGGTCGTAGCTTTTTCTAACGGCATCGGCGGCAGTATTCTATTTGGGGTGGATGATGAACGACATTTAATCGGTTTGAGCAATATTCATGATGACGCTGAAAAAATAAGCAACCTCATTAAAACCAAAGTAGATCCATTAATTTTGTTTTCACTGAAGCCGGTCACCATGGAAAACAAGGCTGTTTTAGTTCTGGAGATTGCCCCCGGGAAAATGACTCCTTACTATTATGTCAATGAGGGGACAAGAACCGCATTTGTCAGAATTGGCAATGAAAGTGTTGTTGCACCATCGTATATTATCCACGAACTAATGTTAAAAGGCCAACGGCTTTCTTTTGATGCACTGTCTACCAATGAAAAGTTCAGTGACGCCAGTTTTACGCTGTTTAAATCTAATTTTTATAAAGCAACCGGAAAAAGGATTGAAGGCAGAAAAGATTATTTATCCTTTGGGATGATTGATCAGGCTGATTATCTGACCTATGTAGGCTTGCTATTAGCGGATGAATGCACCTTACTGCAGTCGCGAATATTTTGTACCCGATGGATGGGGAAGAGCAAGGGCAAGCGGACTGTTGATGCGATTGATGATAAGGAATATAGTGGAAACATCATCATGCTTTTAAAAGAAGGTATTTCTTTTGTGAAAAATAATTCTCAAAAAGCATGGAAGATTCAAGGCGCTAAACGCATCGAATATATTGATTATCCGGAAGATGCAGTAAGAGAAGCGTTGGTTAATGCATTGGTACACCGGGATTATAATATTATCGGAGCAGAAATCCATATTGATATCTATGATGATCGCCTGGAAATTGTTTCGCCGGGTGGTATGTATGATGGGAAAAACATTCAGGAAGTTGACATCAACAGAATTGCTTCAATAAGGCGCAATCCCATCTTAGCTGATATTTTTAATCGCCTGGATTATATGGAACGGCGGGGAAGTGGATTAAAGCGAATTAAAGAATCGTTTGATGATGAAAGTCGGGTAGAATTTTTTTCAAATCAATCTAATTTTTTTGTGGTAATGAAAAAACAAACGGTAGATGAGAGCGATGATTTTGATGATGAGCGGAAACGAGCGGATAATGAGCGATTAATGAGCGATAATGAGCGATTAATGAGCGAATTAAATCCCAACGAAAAATTGATTGTACGTTACCTGATCGAAAATCACAGAATAGTCAGTAAAGATGCAGTTACTTTAACTGGTTTATCATCTGCTCAAGTAAGACGTATTTTTGCGACACTGCAGGAAAAGGGAATCGCTGAAGCTATTGGCAACAACAGAGGAAGATATTATCAATTGGTTAAGTCGGATATTTTGAAAGAGCGTTAATGAAAAAGAGGGTGACACTAGTCGGGCAACCTTGGAAAAATTCTGGTTAGCTTCGGTAATTGATACTAAGTTTTTAGTATTGATTAGCATGATAAGTACCCCCTGGTCTTTGTTCCATTGTACTATGATTCTAGGATAAATAAAACCTATCCGGTGCCGAACCCATTTTACCGAAGGGGATGTATTCCGGACGATTATACCTTTGACCATGCAAGCCCCCCCAAGCTAGTGACCAAGCAAGTAACCAAGCCACCATGCAAGATGATATTTACAGATTTAAAAGATCGGAGCACACGTGACAGATAAAAATAAAAAATCAATGCGAATGGACTATCAAGCCATTTTTAAAAAAGCCTATCATTTGATGGATGAAGCGCTCATCGCGGGTGATTGTGGGGAACTATGCGGCTATCATTGTTGCCGCCGAATTGATGTCGACGGTAAGCGATTGGGCATGTATTTGTTACCCCTTGAATATGAATATATGCAACGTGAGGTCGTTACTGATTGCGATCTGCACAGTCATCGGGACTACAATATGCCCCCTAAAATCAAGAAATTTTATTATATCTATTGCCATTTGGCCGAAGGTTGCCTGAGAGACCATCGTCCCATTCAATGCCGGACCTACCCCTTTGAACCCCATCTCGAAAATGGTGTCTTCTCACTTGTGATTGAAAAAGAGCAGATTCATGGCTGCGTCCTGATTGAACGCATCTCAGAGTGGCGCCAGGCCTTTATCGATGGTGTTTATAATGGCTGGCTTGAACTGATGAAGATCCCCATCATTAAGTATCACATTGAGTATTTTTCCAACGAGCGAATCGCAGCCAATAACATGATGATACGCTATACTCCAAATGGATATGATGATCCGGTTAAAAAAGATATTTGCTGATAATGAACTTATTGAAAATCCAGTTATTCGAAATTTTCGAATAACTGGATCAGACGGTAAAAACTACAATACCAAGCATTTTAACTTATCGGCAATTGTTGCGGTGGGGTATAAAGTGAATTCTGAAAAGGCCGTTCAATTTCGGAAATGGGCAACTGAAATCGTCAAGTAATTTACCATCAAAGCTTATATGATGGGTGATGAACGGTTCTGGTATGATAAGGTGGCCGAGTAAAAAGGGGAGTATTGGGTGTAGCGGTGACCAGGAACCCCACCAAATAACGATCCCTGCCTAGTTTTCGTAATGATACTAAATTCTAATGATTTTGGAGGTGTGCTTTGATAGTAACAACATGGAATAATGGTACCTATAGTGATGATGGAAATGGTTATGGTATCCGTTTTTCGAGAAGAAACTTGCCGTCGTTAAAACAGTTGGGCTGTAATGAACTGATCTTGCAATTAGGTGAAAATGGTGAGGAAGTTCGATGCAGAATAAATGATACCTTTTGGACAACTTGTCCGGAAGTCAGATCCAAGATGATCGGCCAATATCTGATTAGAAATAACATGGGTAAATGGCAAAAAGGAGAACCGTTCAAATTATCATTGTTCCAATTAGGGGGGAACAGATTTGTTTTGATCAAAAATACGTTCAAAGAATTAGAAACATGGGCGGGCCGTAGTGTATTTGCATATGTGGGAAACGTAGCAATTGGAACACGGATATCGTTTGGAAAATCAGCAGTGATTGAAATAACAAAAGATCAATTTGATCAATTACTCAAGGCATTTCGTGGCAAAAGAATGAACATTGGGACGTCAAGAGATACGCCTGCAAAAGGGAGTCTGGGTCATTGGTTACAAGAAAAGGTGTCGCCGACAGGGACGGCTTCATATGTTGGGGCAATACTTATTGATGAGGGATATGCTGAAAAAGAAGGTTCGGAAATTATATTCCATTGGATATGACCATCTGACTTCCCCAGCGACGATTCCCAAAGAACACGAATAAGATGTATAGCGCATACTACGGGATCAAAAATAGGTTCAGATGCGAAGCCAATCGAAAGGAGTCACAATGGATAAAACGAATAACATTATCCGGAGTTCTGCAGCTGAACATCTGACCTTCATTACCGCTACAGGTGAAAGTGACGTCAATACGATATATGCCGATGAAGAGGTTTGGTTATCGCAAAAAATGCTGGGTGAGCTGTATGATGTCAATGTACGGAACGTATATGATCATTTAAAGAAAATGTTTATGGATGATGAGTTAGAGGAAGCGTCAGTTATCCGGAATTTTCGGATAACTGCTAAATACTCAATAAAAATTACGGATTTCTGAAAGGAATTAATGATGGACGTGAATAATAAGAAGAATGAGATAGTTAAAGCAATGATGAATGTTGAATACTATCCGGCTGAGCTTAAAGATGAAGTCGCGTTAGAAAAAACCACGAAATTACCATTGCTGAGCATTGCTGCTTTGGGTACGGCTTTTGCGACCTTGCCGGCCGCATTTAGAACTGTTACGCAAACAATTGAAACCGGTGGAATGGACGGCTTCTACAGGGTAGTCTTCCCGGAAGGGGTTGTGGGAGAGCTTGTCAAAGCAAAAAATGGCACGGGTTTTCGTGGGCTCATTCAGGGTGCAAATGGTCAATTTGCCGGTCGTCAACCAACATTTGTTCCGGCAACGGGTAGCACTGTAACGATGTCCACAAAAATCCCTTTGGATCCAGTGTTACTGGTAATTGCTGCCGCATTAATAAGCATCGAAAAAAAACTGGACGACATCCTTGAAACCCAAAAAGAAATCCTTGAATTTTTGAAACAAAAGGAAAAAGCAAAACTGAGAGGTAATCTCAATGTTTTAGAGGACGTTCTGAACAACTATAAATACAATTGGGATAATGAAAAATATAAAACCAACAAACATATCCATGTTCAGCAAATCAAAGGGGAGGCGGAACAGAGTATTATTTTTTATCGGGACCGCATCGTTAAAAAGATGAATAAAAAAATAACTAATCAATTTTTCATCCATCACGACCAGGATGTTAAGGGTAAGTTGGCAGAAGTACAGTCTGAACTCAAAGAATATCAGCTTGCCTTGTATTTATTCTCTTTTTCGTCATTTCTTGAAGTGATGTTACTAGAAAACTTTGGTTCGGCATACCTTGATAGTACCGCTCATAAAATAGAGGGTTATTCCTATCAATATCGTGAACTATATACAAAGTGCTATAATCAGATTGAAGGATATGCCAAGACTTCGATCAATTCTTATTTCTTAACTGGGTTGGCAACAATTAATAAAGTGGCCGGCGATGCGGTGGCAAAGATTCCCGTTGTCGGTGAGACTCAGATTGATGAAACCTTGATTGAAGCAAGTAGCCGCTTGGAAAAGTTCTGTTCAAGAAATACCGAACAGACCATGGAGCAATTTGCAAGCAACCAAAGCAGTTGTGTCCGGCCATTCGTAGAAAATATCAACACCGTTAGTAAGCTATATAACCAACCAATGGAGCTTCTCTTTGATCAGGAAAACATCTATTTGAGACTGGCATAAAATTAATAGTTACCCAGAAGCGTTGAAATAGAGTTAACGAAAATGAGGAATGCATTATGAGTTTATCTGAAAGTTTTAACGAGGCCTTTCTGGAAGAGACCGACATTGAAACCTCATCGATCGGGGCTACAACTACGCCGTTGGCCCGGATATTTCCCCGGGGGGGCGATGCGTCTGGCTGGAAAAATGTGTGGGAATGAGATGGCAGAAGGGTTCTGGTATGATAAGGTGGCCGAGGAAAAAGGGGACCAATACTCCTGAGGATCTGGTTGCATCAGGAAGTCGGGAAGCCTGGCTAAGGATCAGAGCCATTGATTCATCGGCCTGCTATAATCGACTTTGCGGGTTAGAGGGAGCAATTCAGGGAATTCGCTGTCATTGTCTGCAAAAGTTAACGTAATGAGCGATGCGAAGCGATTTAAGAAAAACATGCCTCAGTGAATGTTGGTGTGTATGTTAATCAAAATTTGAGAGGGAAGTAAAATATGATTGATGATAATAAAATGAAGGTGTATGTGATTGGTGCCTTTGGGTCTCAACATAAGTTGTATAAAAAAATCGATGAACAGTTTTTAAAGAACAAATATCAGGCGCATCGATTGGCAATAAAAGACGAATGCTATGATTCACCGATATTTAAAGCCCAGTCCATTGAGTACGAGGTTTACTGTAAACGTATACTAGGATTGTTTTGTATTGATCAACATTATTTTTTTGATCTTTTAATGAAAGCAAGCAATGAAAAGCTATTCAATTACCTCAATAATGAAGATGTAGCGTGTGATTTGTTTAAAATCTTTGAAATGTGTTTCAATTCAAAAACTGACGGGCAAGAAAATCTGGACATGATGACGCTGGCATTCGGCTATGCCAGGTGGCATAAACGAGCATGGATCAATGTGGAGGCTATGCAGACATGTGAGAAAATGATAGAAGATCAGTTTGCTGAATTTGGAAGAAAATCGACGTTAAACTTACTCAATGCGGATAAAAAAAGGTGTCGTCATGCATGGTCGGAGTTTTGTATGATTCATGGGATTGCCCAAAAACCAAAAACATTTTATGAATTTTATGTAGACGTCACAGCAAGACTGGAAGAATATGGCATCAATAGATATCAGGCAGGACTGCATTCCATACCAGTGACTATGCAAAGTGATGGCATCGATGGGTTATTTCTATTAGGTTCCGAGATCAATGAGAATGACATTCTTATTTGTGTGCGAAATTATTTAGAGCGTTTTTCTGAAGGCGTCAAACCAAACTCCGATGCTATGATTGAGCATATGATCACTTCACTGTATGTGATGGCATTAATCAGAGAATTTAAAAAGGTGAAGGTCTACTATTTCAAGCACAATCAGGAAACCGTTTTTCGGGAAATGGAAAACTACGAGGAAATTATAAAAAATCAGAACGAGCAACTCCTGAAGGCAAACCTTGAAACAAACAAACTGAGGTCAGAAAGGGATATACTTAGAAAAAATAAAATAGAATCAGAAAAGTTATTACTGGGAGAGCTTGCCAAGAGTCAGAAGCCACTTAAAGAAGAAATAAAAGAACTTGAAAAAAAGTTAAAGAATGAGCGTGAAGAAATCCAGGCACATGAGCAGGAACTGAAACGGCTGCGGCTGGTTCTGCTTGCTCAAAAACCGGAATATAAAATAAGTCATGAATCGGCAAAATTAGAAGTAAATCAACATAAAAAGCTTATGTACGTATCGTCCAGGGACTATGCCACCATGAAAATCAAAGGTTTGAAAGAAGAAATTCCGCATTTGATGATCTATGAGGGCAATATGCCGGAAAAAGCAACTGCAATTTTTATTGATTATAAGCAAATCAGTCATAGCGATTATTACGAAGTCATCGGTTGGGCCAAACGAAAGAAGATACCCTATCACTTTATTCAGTCAAAAGGAGTGGGTGAAACCATTGCAGAAATGGCAGTAACGCTCAAGAATTGCGAGTCTTAAGTAGGTTATTGTTAGGCCAGTGCGCCAAAAGTAATTTGCACACCTGCCACCATCCTAAACTTTTTTCTCAAAAAATGATAACTCAGCATCACCTTGACATTGTTCCGATATCGGTATAACATGTTGATGAGGTGATTTTTTTGAAATATATGAGTTCGAAAGAAGCAAGTGAAAAATGGAAAATCAGTGATCGTCGCATTAGGGTGCTATGCAATGCGGGGCGTATCGAAGGGGCGATAAAAATTGGGCGAAACTGGTCAATCCCTGCCGATGCTGCTAAACCTGCGGACGCAAGGGAAACCAGCAAGAAGCACTATCTGGGATTGGGATATGACTTTAGTTATATCGATTCACTTAAAGAAGCAATTGATGGTCACCGACCTTTTTCCAAAGGTCTTGCTACGTCACTGCAGGATAAACTCATTGTTGAATGGACATACAATAGCAACGCCATCGAGGGGAATACACTGACATTGTCAGAGACCAAAGTTGTTCTTGAAGGAATTACCATCGGTGGGAAAAGCATGGTGGAACATCTGGAAGCCATTAATCATCGTGAAGCAATTCTTTTTGTTGAAGATTTAATTTCAAATCAGGAACCGCTTTCTGAATGGAATATCCGGAATATGCATGCTTTGATACTAAAAGAAATAGACAATTTCAATGCCGGTAAATATCGGAGCGAGAATGTAGTCATTAGCGGGGCTAAACACATCCCCCCGAAGCATTATGAGATTGGCTGTTTAATGCAAAAGCTGATGGTGGAATATCAGAATGAATGGAAAGAATTTCATCCTGTTATTAGAGCAACGCTGGTTCACGGCGAGTTTGTAAAAATTCATCCCTTCATTGATGGAAATGGCCGAACCGCCCGGTTGCTGCTTAATTTTGAATTGATGAAAAATGGCTATCCGCCAATTATTATTAAGAATGAGGAACGGGCGAGATATTATGATGTGCTGGACCTGGCCCATACAACCATGAATTATAAGCTGTTCATTGAACTGGTATCGGAACTTGTGGTCGAGTCAGAAAATTTATGGTTATCCATCTTAGATTGAAAATTAACTTTAGCAGCTTGTATTTGATGCCAGGCACACTTAACTTATTAGCTGGTCTTATTGGTTTGTGGAACATGAGGACGGAGGTTTTGTGTACGCTGAAGAACGCATTACTTGCTGGCGGGGAAGACGTTTCATTTGGACAATTCCGAAGAGGTGTCCTGATATCTGGAACGAAAAGGTTTGTAAGCATTACGAACAAAGGAGAAAACAATGAGTAAATTCGCGGTAATTGACACGGAAACCACCTGGGGTGATGCGGTTATGTCGGTGGGGATTGTCATCGCCGATAAGGTGACCTTCGAGTTGGTTGACAAACGCTATTACATCCTCACACCGTTTAAGGATCACGGCGGGATGTACACCGACGCCCTGTATGCCAATGGCATCAAACCGGACCTTGAGTGTTCCCGGGAGACGGCAATGGCCGAACTGCGGCATTTTCTTTCAGATTATCAGGCCACGGCGATGTTTGCCTACAACGCCGCGTTTGACTACCGGCATCTGCCTGAATTAAAACATCTGGACTGGTATGACATTATGAAGGTGGCGGCGTATCGACAGCACAATCACAGCATCCCGGATTGTGCCGAATGCTACGGCACCGGCAGATTGAAGCGCGGCTACGGTGTCGAGAGCGTATACCGGATGTTAAGTGCGGAGCGGGGATACTGCGAGTTGCACAACGCCCTGACGGATGCGATCGACGAGTTGACGATTATGAAGTTGCTTAATCACGAAATGGATAAATACGCCTTGGCGCGGATATAACAAGCAGGCAAACAATCAAACCCGGGTCTGATCCTGAGATCCGCAATAATAGCGTATTTAAACTAATTAAATCGAAAGAAGGTGTAGGCTATGCGAGAAACGCATCTGATTAAAAGCCGGCAGACTTGTAAGCTCGGATTGATCATTGTCATTCGGCAGCTTTTCCCTCAAGAATCCCTTAAAACCGCATATTCAATTATGGAGGGCGTGTTTTGCCGGTTTGCCAATTCGGCAATTTCAATCAGAGAAGTCGATCAGATTGAAAAGAAACTAAACGAGTGGATTTTAAGCAATCCGGAGATTGACTTTTTGAAACATGAGGGCGGCTACTACTTTTATCAGGTCGATGGCGATCTGGTTAAAATGATCTATCCCTGCGAAACCAATGTTAAAAATATGGATCCTTTCTGTGTGATTCCTTATGCCGACGGTTTTATTGTCGACTTTGGCGACATCGACCGCGATTGCAACACCTCGTTGATTCCGCCGGATAAACTCTCGGCCATGTATGATAAGACCCAGAAATGGCTGAAAAATATTAATATCGAGTTGCTCAATGATGTTAATGACTTTGTCAAAAGCAGTGCCAGCCTGAAGCTGCTGGGGATGGCCGAAGCCCTGCATGAAAAGGAGATCTCCGATATTGCCGTGATGATTCTGCAGCAGCAGCGGGCCCTGCGGGTACTGCTGATTTCCGGACCCTCTTCTTCCGGCAAGACGACCTTTGCGCAACGGTTATCGACCCAGTTGAGTGTGAATGGCTTAAAGCCGGTGACCCTGTCGATGGATGATTATTTTGTCAACCGCGAAAAGACGCCGCTGACGGAGGACGGCAAGCCCGATTTCGATTGTCTGGAAGCTTTGGATCTCCCCTATTTGCAGCAACAGCTCAAAGAGCTGATCGAAGGAAAAATAATTGAAACCCCGATCTATGATTTTAGAACCGGTCGTCGTTTGGCCCAAACCAGAAGACTGCAAGTGGGGCCCGATGAAATCCTGGTCGTCGAAGGGATCCACGCCTTGAATCCGGTTTTGTTTATGGGGATCAACCGGAACATGCTGTTTAAGGTCTACCTCAGCTCGCTTTTTCAATTAAATTTCGACCTGCAAAACAGGGTGCCGAGTTCGGAAGTGCGGTTGATCAGACGCATTGTCAGAGGCGACCAATTCCGCGGGACGCATCCCGAGGATACCCTCGATCAGTGGGAAAATGTCCGGCGTGGGGAGTATCAAAACGTCTTTAAATTCCAGGAAGAATCGGATGTGATGTTTAATTCGAGCCTGCTATACGAACTCAATGTCATGAGAATTTTTGCCGAAACATCGCTGAATAAAATAGCGGATCACAGTCCCTATGCGAAGACCCGGGACCGCCTGCTTAATATTCTGTCCTTCTGTGAGCCGATGAATATCGAGAAAGTCCCTTTTAATTCAATACTACGTGAATTCATCGGCGGCAGCATCTATTTCGACTAATGATTTAACATAGCGTTGCGGGTAGCTTCCCCTTAACTGTTATAGTTGCTGCTGGGTGCGAATGGCTTAACAAAAGATTAACTCTCTTTTAACAGAATCGACAATTAAGTGGATAATTAATGAGATACACTATACCAGAAAGCGAAAACCGCTAAAGTTTGAGTAAGACCCATTGAGGGCAAGGGGTCAGGTATTTCGCAAATGTCGAAAAAGGTTAAAAGGAGAGTCATGAAAAAAACGATGAAGCAGGGAATGGCAGTTTTATCAATTGCCGCAATGTTGGGGATGCAGATGGCCACTGGGGTGTTGGCTGAAGAAGTGACCGTGAATGCCGGTGGTGTTCCGCTGGTATTCGAAGGAAATTGCAGTTATCAGACCCAGATTCAAAATGTTGGCTGGCAGGATTGGAAATCAAAAGAATCGCTTAGCGGTACCACTGGAAAATCCTTACGGCTGGAAGGCATCAAACTGCAAATCAGCGATATCAAGAATCTGGGCGTCAGCTATCAGACTCATGTCCAAAATGAAGGCTGGCAGGATTGGGTCACCGATGGCGACGTCAGCGGAACCGAAGGTGAATCACTGCGACTGGAAGCCATTCGCATCAAACTGACCGGAACTGAAGCCAGCAACTATGATATTTATTATCAGGTTCATGTTGAGAATACCGGCTGGATGAACTGGGTCAAGAACGGTGAATTATCAGGTACGGAAGGCAAAGGCTATCGCCTGGAAGGGATCAAGGTGGTGGTCTTACCAAAGGGCTCGCCGGCACCCGTTAACACCGGAGCCATTAAAAATGTGATCTTAATGATCTCGGATGGTTGTGGATCCAATGAGATCCTGGCGACGAATTATTATACCGCGGGAAAAGCAGTGGCCCAGGTTTATGAACAATTTCCGACCCGGGTCAATATGAGTACTTATTCGCACAATGAATTAGGTGCTGATGATGATCTGGTCAGTGTTTATAATCCCCAAACAATCTGGGGCAGCTTTGACCTGATGAAACAATACCCCACCGATTCAGCAGCCGCCGCAACGGCGATGGCATCGGGAACGAAAACCTTTAATGCTGCCATTGGGGTTGACGAAAACGAACAGAATCTGGTTAATATCAGTGAAGATTTTGAAGCGCTGAATAAGGCTACCGGGGTCATCAGTTCGGTTGAATTCAGTCATGCCACGCCGGCGGGCTTTGTTGCTCATAACGCCAGCAGACAAAATTACAGCGAAATTGCGAACGAAATGATTAATGACAGCAAAACCGATGTCATTATGGGAGCCGGCCATCCGCTGTATGACAACAATGGCGAACCGCAAACAACGGTTGAGGACAAAAATTATAAATATGTCGGCGGAAAAGATACCTGGGATAACCTGGTTGCCGGAAATCTGGGAAATGATGCTGACGGGGATGGCACGATTGAAAACTGGAACCTGATTCAGACAAAGGAAGCCTTTGAAAATCTTCAGACCGGAAATACCCCGGAACGCGTTGTTGGGGTACCAGAAGTATATGAAACCCTTCAGTACAATCGCTCGGGCGATTTGGCCGCAGCACCATTTGCCGTCGCCGTTAATGATAATGTGCCAACGCTGGACGTGATGACAAAAGGTGCGCTTAATGTTCTGGACAACGACGAGGATGGTTTTTTCCTGATGGTTGAAGGCGGCGCCATTGACTGGGCTGGTCATGGTAATTCCAGCGGCCGCGTGATTGAGGAAGAAATTGATTTTAACAACTCGGTGGAAGCCGTCTGTGACTGGGTTGAAACCAACAGCAACTGGTCAGAAACACTGGTGATTGTCACCGGCGATCATGAAACCGGATATCTTACCGGTACTGCTGGCGTCTATGACGAGGTTGTCAATAACGGTAAAGGCGTGCTGCCCACGATGGCCTGGAACAGCAAAGATCATACCAATCAACTGGTTCCTTTCTTTGCCAAAGGCGCTGGCGCAGCGTTATTAAATAGCTATGCGAATGGTTCTGATCCAATCAAAGGTGCTTATCTGGATAACTCCGAAATAGCTCTGGCGATCCGCAATTTAATGAATTAGAACGGAATCAGAAGGACGGCCAGATCGGGTCGATTAAATCATAATAGTAAATAAAATTCGCCTAAAAAGCCATCGGTTTGTATAAATCGGTGGCTTTTTCAGATGAAAATCTTAGAATGATAGTATTTGGCATTGTTTTGGGTAGTAAACAACCGTAGACAAAATATGGCGCCGGAAAGGTAGAACATGATGGCGGTGGTAATTTTAAAGAATCAATGAATAACAATGAGAGGGTGACTAAATGAGTAAAAACGGCGTAATGATGCAGTATTTTGAATGGTATTTAGCAGATGACGGGAACCATTGGCAAAGACTGAAAGAGGATGCCGGGCACTTAAAAGAAATCGGCATCAGTTTAGTGTGGATGCCCCCGGCAACCAAGGCAACCGGCACCAATGACGTGGGTTATGGGGTCTACGACCTCTACGATCTGGGCGAATTTGATCAAAAGGGCGCGGACCGAACCAAATACGGAACCAAAGCCGACTATCTGGCCGCGATTAAGGCCTTGCATGATCAGGGCATCCTGGCCATTGCCGATGTTGTCTTAAACCATAAAGCCGGCGCCGATGCCACCGAACGCTTTCCGGCTTACGAAGTCGATCCCCAGAATCGTCAGAAAAAAGTGTCGGATGACTATGAGATTGAAGGCTGGACCAAATTTGTCTTTCCCGGGCGACAGGGCCAATACTCCGAATTTCAATGGAATTGGACCCATTTTTCCGGCACCGATTATAATCAGGAAAACGGCAAAAAAGCGATATATATGATTAAAGGCACCGCTAAAGGCTGGGCCGAAAATGCCGAGGTCGACTCGGAATATGGCAATTATGATTACCTGATGTATGCCGACGTGGATTATGATCATCCGGATGTGCGCGATGAGGTAAAACGTTGGAGCGAATGGTATGTCAACGAAACCGGCGTCGATGGTTTTCGTCTGGATGCGGTTAAACATATTGAAGGCCAATTTATTGATGCGTTTATCAAGAACATCCGCGAAAAAATTGGTGATGATTTTTATGCGGTGGGCGAATATTGGAAGCAGAAATACGCCACCTTGGATGATTATATTGTCGAGACCACCTGTAATGTCGATTTGTACGATGTGCCGTTGCATATGAAATTCTCACAGGCCAGTCATGCTGGAAACAGTTTTGACATGAGTAAAATATTTCAAAATACCTTGATGGAGAAAAATCCCACCAATGCCGTAACCTTTGTCGATAATCATGATTCGCAACCATCCCAAGCCCTGGAATCATGGGTCGATGACTGGTTCAAACCGCTGGCTTATGGCATGATCTTATTACGCGAAGGCGGCTTGCCGTGTATTTTTTATGGCGACTACTACGGCATTGGCGGCGATAATCCGCTCCCCGGCAAACAGGATTTAATCGATCAATTGTTAGCGTTACGGATGCGGGCTGCCCATGGCCAGCAAAACGATTATCTCGATCATCCCAACTGTATCGGCTGGACCCGCGAAGGTGACGAAGCCCATCCCGGCGGCCTGGCCGTTTTGTTAACCAATAGTGATGACGGCTATAAAGATATGTACCTGGGCACGCAACACGCGGGCAAAGCTTATCGGGACGATCTGGGTCATCGGGACGAAACCGTGACGATCAATGAAGCGGGGATCGGCACCTTCTTTTGTGCACCCGGTTCGATTTCGGTCTGGACTGAAGCGGTGGCCGAGTCGGAAAACGAGCAATGACCGGGAACCGCAAAAAAGAGCAGCGTTCGCTTTAAAAAGATCTCCAAAATAAAAAGAGCCGGGTTACCCCGGCTCTGATCCCTGACCGGACGCCGAACGTCCCAGGGGCTTACTGATTGAATGCGATTATTTAAAGGAACAGATTAAAAGCTACTTTACCACAGCTCCAACCGCCGCCATAATCGCTTCAAAAAGATCCGGCTCCCAGGCGCTGCGGCCGATAAATAAGCCGTCGACATTGGCAAGCCGGGCATAATCACTGGCGTTATTGATATTGACGCTGCCGCCAAACAGCAGCGGCACCGCCTGGCCACTGGGGCCGTAACGGTCGATCAGGACCTGACGCAGGAAGTTGTGGATTTCCTCGACATAGGGGGCTGCGGCCGGGGTACCACCAACGCCAATGGCCCAGACCGGTTCGTAGGCGATCCAGAATTGGCCGATGGCCGTCGCCGGGACATTGGTTAAGGCGATCTTTAACTGTTTAGCCAGCATTTCCTGGGAAACGCCATAGTCTTTATCGGCCTGCTGTTCGCCGATGCAAATCAGCGGGGTAAAGCCGTGTTTCAGGGCGGCCAGAGCCTTTCGATTGACCGCTTCGTCCGTTTCATTAAAATACTGGCGCCGTTCGCTGTGGCCCAGCTCAATGATATCAACCCCGATTTCGGCCAGCATCAGCGGCGAAATTTCGCCGGTAAACTGCCCAAAGTCCTGCTCGTGCATATTCTGGGCGCCCAGCTTCAGGGGGCTTTTTTGAGCAGCAAGCGCTTCTTTCATTTTCCACAGGTGGGTATAGGGGGGAATGATGAAAAATTCAAATTGGGCATACTTCCCAATGATCGCCATCAGGGTCTCGCTGTAGGCCAGACCCTGGGCCAGGGTTTTGTTCATCTTCCAGTTGGTTCCCAGTAAAAACTTTTTCATCGTTGGCCTATTTCAGGTAAGTTTTTTCAAGCCGGTGCATCGCTTCAACTTTTCTGGTTGAGCCGCCGCCCTGAAAATCACTTTTTAGCCAGGCCTCGGCAATCATTTTGGCCAGTTCGGTGCCAATTACCCGGGCCCCCATGGTCAGGACATTGGCGTCGTTGCTTTTGGCCAGCCGTTCGGCCGAATAGACATCGTGGCAGGTGCCGGCAAAAACGCCGGGTACCTTGTTGGCCATCATCGCCACGCCCAGCCCGGTACCGCAAAAGATAAAGCCGCGGTCATATTCGTTATTCTTAATCGTTTCGGCCAGATTAAAGGCAATTTCAGGATAGTCGCAATCGTGGGTTGCTGAATAATTTAAATCAGTGATGTCGTAACCGGCGTTCTTCAAATAATTATAAATTTCGTCTTTAAAATCAATGGCAGCATCGTCACAGTCAACAGCAATTTTCATCATCATCCTCCTGGTATCTAAATTTGAACAGACATTTTACAGGGTGTAAAAATAACTCATTCCTTAAGGTATTTAGCTCGTGTATACGCTATCATTATGGCATAGATACAGGGATTTGTAAAGAATCTGATCATTTGATCAATCATGAAATTAAGTCATAAAAAGAAAATTCTGGTTTTAAGAAAAAATTGTTAAAAAGTGGGTAATAACCTTAATAAGGCCCAAAAAGTTGGAGGAAGATTATGACAGGTGTAATTATCGTATCGCATAGTGAAAAGTTAGCCGAAGGGTTGCGCGACATTGTCATGGAAATGAATGATGGCAGCGTCGCCGTGATTGCGGCCGGCGGCGCCGCCGACGGTCGGATTGGCACCAATACCACCAAGATCAAAAACGCCATTGAGAGCCTGGCCGAACGGGAGCATATCCTGATCTTTGTCGATCTGGGCTCGGCGGTGATCTGCAGTGAAACCGCCATTGAAATGCTGGAGGATGAAGCGCTCCAGGCCAAGGTCCACATCGTCGACGCGCCGCTGGTTGAAGGGGTCATCGGCGGGGTGATTCAGGCCACCATCTGCAATGAGCTGGAAAAAATTATTGCCACCGCCAAAGAAGGGGCGACTCTGAAAAAGGTTCACTAAATGGTCTATTGATTGGGGAAATAACACCCATAACATAGAAAACGCCAGCAGGTCATTAGCTATAGGAGTGGGTTTCACTCTGGCGTGGTGCTGGCGTTAAGAAACATACCCCAAAACTTATTCAAACAAATAATTTTAGGAGGAAGAAATGAAACGATTAATCAATGATCCCTATGATGTAGTAGAAGAAATGCTGGCCGGTTATGTAACCGCCCACAAAGACCATGTGGTCTTAGATCAGACCTCTGAAGCTCAGGGCCGGGTGGTGGTCAGCAAAACCGCCAAGCAAAAAGACAAGGTTGGCGTGATCATCGGCGGCGGCTCCGGACATGAACCCTTATTCCTGGGCTATGTCGGCAAAGGCTTTGCTGATGCTGCGGTTATTGGTAACATCAATACCTCGCCATCGCCAGATCCCTGTTATGCCTCGGTCAAAGCCATCGATACCGGTAAAGGTTGTATCTACCTTTATGGCAACTATGCCGGCGATGTGATGAACTTTGACATGGGCGCTGAAAAAGCCGATGAAGAAGACGGCATCCGGGTTGAAACGGTACTGGTTACCGATGATGTTATTTCTTCTGAAAATATTGAAGACCGTCGTGGGATTGCCGGAGACTTCTTTGTCTTTAAAGCCGCCGGAGCTAAAGCGGAAATGGGCGGCGATCTCGATGCCGTCGTCGCGGCCGCGAAAAAATGCAACGACGTCACCCGGACCATGGGCGTGGCCATGTCCTCGGCCACCTTACCGTCAAAAGGCGGCCCGATTTTTGAAATGGAAGACGGCGATATGGAAATCGGCATGGGTATCCATGGCGAACCTGGGGTCCGTCGCGGTAAAATCGAAGCAGCCGACAAGGTCATCGACCAGATTATGGAACCAATTCTGGCCGATCTGCCGTATCAAAGCGGTGACGAGGTTTATGTCCTGGTCAACAGCCTGGGCGCCACCCCACTGATGGATTTGCACATCTGCTTCCGTCGCGTCGCTGAAATCCTGGCCGACAAAGGCATTACCATTTACAAATCCCTGATTGGTTCCTTTGCTTCCTCCATGGATATGGCCGGAATGTCCGTCACCCTGGTAAAACTGGACGCCGAAATGAAAGAATTATTGGATTATCCCTGCGACACCCCCTATTTTAAACAGTTCTAAACAGCAAATTGATCATAAAATCAATTGGGTTGGTGGGAAACCATCAACCCGAAATCATTGTCAGGAGAAGAATTATGAGCGATTATATTTTAAATAAAGACTACTTTCTTGGGGTGATTGATGACCTCATTGTGTTGGCCGAAGAGAAAAAGGATTATTTTTCGGAACTGGATTCAGCCATTGGCGACGGTGACCACGGCATGAATATGAGTATCGGTTTTCGCGAAGTCAGCAAAAACCTGGACGGCTGGAAAGACGAAGATATTAATACCCTGTTCAAAAATGTCGGCACCGCCCTGCTCGATAAGGTCGGCGGCGCTTCCGGTCCGCTTTATGGCGGCTTCTTCAGCAAATTTGGAGTGCCCGCCAAAGGCAAAGAGGCCGTGAACTTTGACGAATTCATCGAAATGATGGAAGCCGGCGTGGCGATCATCGAAAAACGGGGCAAGGCAGTGGTTGGCGATAAAACCATGGTCGATACCCTCCGGCCCGCCGTTGACGCCTTAAACACCGCTTATCATCAAGACGGGCTGGCACCCAAGGAAGCGATGAAAAAAGCGCTGGCGGTGGGTGATGCCGGTTCTGATTCAACCATCCCGATCATCGCCAAAAAAGGCCGGGCGATGCGCCTGGGCGAACGGGCCATCGGCCATCGTGATCCGGGCTCGGCCTCCAGCGCCGCCATTCTGGCAATTTTTTATAATCGTATGCCGTAAAAATTTAAAAAAAGAAGACTAATAAAGAGCAGTCCCTCTGACACAGAGCGCAAGTCACACCGGTTTACCGGCGTCGCCTCTGGATCATGGGACTTTTTTTTAGATTGTCCGGCCGAAAAACGGTGAAACGGATCGCATTTGAAATAAATTTTTGCTGTAAAGGACTAGCAATGCACAGTGATAAAGTGTATAATAGCCTCAGATTATATTAGGAAAAGAGGACAAAAAGGAATGAAAAAAAGAAGTATACTTGGCTTAATGCTGATTGTCGTTCTGGTCGCTGGTTTATTTGCAGGTTGCAGCAGCAATACCACAAAAACTGGCGATAACGCCAATAATGACGATAAGACCTTTGTGGTCGGTTTGGATGACTCCTTCCCACCAATGGGTTTCAGAGATGACAAAAACGAAATCGTTGGTTTCGATGTGGATCTGGCCAAAGAAGTTGGCAAACGAATGGGCATGGAAGTGGTCCTGCAGCCAATCAACTGGGACACCAAGGAACTGGAACTGGATTCCGGCAGCATTGACGTCATCTGGAATGGCTTAACCATCACCGATGAACGTAAACAAGCGATGGATTTCACCACTCCTTACCTGGAAAATGATCAGGTCATCGTGGTCAAAAAAGATTCTGCCATCAAAACCAAAGCTGATTTAGCTGGCAAAAATGTTGGTGTTCAAAAAGGTTCTTCAGCCTTCGATGCCTTCACCGCTGATCCGATCAGTCAACAGGCAGCAGCCTTAAATGAGTATCCCGAAAATGTCTCAGCTCTTAACGATCTGGGTATTGGCCGAATCGATGCCGTTGTGGTTGACTCCATCGTCGCCCGTTACTACATCACCTCGGAAAGTGCTGAATTTGTCATCTTGAGCGAAAGCCTATCGCCAGAATTATACGGCGTCGGGATCAAAAAAGGCAATACCGAGTTACTGACTCAGGTTCAGGATGCCATGGATGCCATGGTTGCCGACGGAACAGCCGCTACCATTTCAACCAAATGGTTTGGCGAAGACATCATTTACAAAGCTAACTAAAAGAAAACAATCATTATTTAGAAATCGGATAGTTTCTATCCGATTTTTTTATGACTTGCGATATCCTTACTTTAATTCATTCCTCAGGAGAATAAAATGTCAGATTTTTATATCTATTTATCAAATATCACCTTACCAATGCTGCAGGGGATGATAATTACCCTCAGTGTTTTTGGCGTCACGATCGTCTGCTCGCTGCCGTTGGGTTTCATGTTTACCTTGATGGCCCGGAGCCGGATCAAGCCCATTAAATCACTGGCTAAGGGCTATATTTATGTGGTCCGGGGCACCCCCCTGCTGCTCCAGATTATGTTTGTCTATTTTGGCCTGCCGCTATTGCCGGTAGTCGGCGACTACCTGATTTTTGGTCGCTTTACGGCTGCCTGTCTGGCCTTTTGCATGAACTACGCGGCTTATTTTGCGGAAATCTTCCGGGGCGGTCTGTTGGCCATTGACAAAGGACAGTATGAAGCGGCTAAAGTTCTGGGCCTGACAAAAATAGAAACGATGATCCGGGTGGTAATTCCCCAGATGATTCGGGTCTGTTTGCCGGCGATCAGCAATGAAACCATCACCCTGGTCAAAGACACCGCGCTGGTCACAGTAATCGGCGTGGCCGAGATACTCCATTATGCCAAAACGGCCGTTAATCGGGATGGGGATACCTTTGCTTTTCTGGTGGCGGCGGCCTTGTACCTGCTGATCAACTTTGTGATCACGATGGTATTTAAAAAGCTTGAAACCAAATACGAGTTCTAGGGGAAAATGATGGAAATTATAAAAGTCAATCAACTTAATAAAAGTTTTGGAGACAATCATGTCTTAAAGGATATTTCATTTACCGTCAATAAGGGCGACGTGATGGCCATCATCGGGTCATCCGGATCGGGTAAATCGACGCTGCTGCGTTGCCTGATCGATCTGGAAAAGGCCGACAGCGGTGATATCATCATGGAAGGCAAACCGCTGCTGCAAGACGGCGTTTACCCCAGTGCCCCGGAGATCCGCGCGATTATCATGAAGATGGGGATGGTGTTTCAGCACTTCAACCTGTTCCCTCATCTGACCGTCCGTCAGAATCTGGAATTGGCCCCGAAGGTCGTCAAAAAAGAAGAAACGGGCGTGATGAACCAGCGCTGCGAAGCCTATCTGAACAAGGTGGGACTGCTGGAACGGATTGATGCCATGCCCTCGACCCTGTCGGGCGGCGAAAAACAGCGGGTGGCCATCGCCCGGGCACTGATGATGAATCCTGATATTCTGCTTTTCGATGAGCCCACCTCGGCCCTGGATCCGGAACTGACCGGTGAGGTCTTAAGCGTCATGCAAAGCCTGGCTAACGAGCACATGACCATGGTGGTGGTAACCCATGAAATGAGTTTTGCCCGGGAAGTCGCCAATAAGGTGGTCTTTATGGATTCGGGAACGATTCTCGAAGAAGGATCTCCGGAAGATATTTTTATCCATCCGAAAGAAAAAAGAACCCAGGCGTTTTTGAGCAGTATTTTGCGAGAACAGAGCAAGAAAGCCCCTAAAACCAAAAAGCACTACCGCCTGAAAAAATATTGTTGACTCAAAAACGCGGAGTAAAAATAGTAATTTGATGAAAAAGACAAAGAAAGCCTTCCCGCATCGTGCGGGAAGGCTTTTAAAATACAAAATAGGATTGACAACCAGATAATTTTGTGATAGCATATAAAATTGCATTGGTATCTTTTAAAATAAGGTTAGAATGCATCCTTGTCGTCAATTTTTGGGCGATCAACGAATCATTTGCGACTCGGTCATGAACAACTGATCAAAGGGGAAACATGTCGGAGCCGGTGAATATGAAATTGATTACGGTCTAATAATAACACAAGGCAAGACGAAACACAACAGGCAAATTTGGGATACCCACAGGCCGAACACGAGTCGGTGAGGGGTAGTCCGTTGCTGAGTATTTTTGCGAGGGGTGATATTGGATGGTAATGTTGCATCCTGAAAAAGATGGTTTAAGAACACGCCAAAGCTTTTCTAAAATCAAAGAAGTTATTGAAATGCCGAACCTGATTGAGGTTCAGAAAGATTCATACAACTGGTTTATTGAAAAAGGACTCCAAGAGGTTTTCGACGATATTGATAAGATCGAAGACTACACTGGAAATCTGGTTTTAGAATTTGTGGATTATTCCATAGAGGGAAAACCGAAGTATTCAGTGGAGGAGTGTAAAGAGAGGGATCAAACCTACTTTATACCATTAAAAGTAACAGTTCGTTTAATAAATAAGGAAAAGAACGAAGTTAAAGAGCAAAAGGTCTATATGGCTGATTTGCATAAAATGACAGAAACCGGAACCTTCATTGTTAATGGAGCGGAACGGGTTATTGTCAGCCAGCTGGTGCGATCACCAGGGGCATATTTTTCCTTGAGCCGCGATAAACTGGGTAAGAAATTGTTCTCAGCCCAGGTTATCCCTAACCGTGGTGCCTGGTTGGAATATGAAACAGATTCCAATGATATCATGTACGTTAAAATTGACCGGACCCGTAAATTACCGATCACCGCGCTGATTCGTGCGCTGGGGATGGGAACCAATCAGGAAATTCTTGATTTTTACGGTGACGACTACCGACTCATCGAAACGATCAAAAAAGATGAAAATAACAATATGAAATCAACCCGGGATGGTTTGATCGAGATTTATAAGCGATTAAGACCCGGCGAGCCACCAACCGTGGAAAGCGCCCAATCCCTGCTTAATTCGATGTTCTTTGACGATCGTCGTTATGACCTGGCCAAGGTCGGCCGTCATAAATACAACAAGAAATTATCGCTGGCCACCCGAATTGCCGGCCAACGGGCTGCCAATACCGTGGTTAATCCGGAAACCGGTGAAGTCTACGTTGAAGAGAACGAAATCATCTCCATCGAGATAGCCACCGATATTCAGAATACCGGGATCAATGTCGTTGATGTCAAGGTTGATGATAAAGTCGTCCGCGTCATCGGAAACGGTTTTGTCGACATCAATGCCCAGGATCTGCCCTTTGACATCAGTGATCTGGACATCAAAGAATTTGTCTGTTATGAAGTGCTAAAAGAGATTTTAGAATCCGACATGACGGATGAAGAAAAGAAAAAATCGATTAAAAAACGAATGGATGAGCTGGTACCCAAGCATGTGCTGATTTCCGATCTGCACGCCTCCATCTCTTACATTATCGGTCTTGACTATGACATCGGCGCCATCGATGATATTGACCATTTAGGCAATCGTCGTCTGCGTTCAGTGGGCGAGTTGTTACAAAATCAGTTCCGGATCGGGTTATCCCGAATGGAGCGGGTGGTCCGCGAACGAATGTCAGTCCAGGACGATGAAATTTTAACCCCTCAGGGCTTAATCAATACCCGTCCGGTCAACGCCGCTTTAAAAGAATTCTTCGGTAGCTCCCAGCTGTCGCAGTTTATGGATCAGACCAACCCCTTGGCGGAACTGACGCATAAGCGACGTTTATCAGCATTGGGACCCGGCGGGTTAAGCCGTGAGCGAGCCGGCTTTGAGGTTCGAGATGTTCACCATAGCCATTATGGCCGGATGTGTCCAATTGAAACCCCTGAAGGTCCGAACATCGGCTTGATCGGTTCCCTCAGTACCTACGCCCGGGTTAATGAATATGGCTTTATTGAAGCCCCCTACCGTAAGGTTTATGATGGTGTCGTCACCGATGAAATTCATTATCTGGCCGCTGATGAAGAGGGCCGCTATACCATTGCCCAGGCCAATGAACCATTGGATGACAATAATCGCTTTGTCCGTAAACAGGTAACCGGTCGTGCCGGCAGCAAACGAGATTTCGTGCTGATTGCGCCAGACCGCGTTGATTACATGGATATTTCGCCAAAACAGATCGTTTCGGTCGCGACATCGCTGATTCCGTTCCTCGAAAATGATGATGCCAACCGGGCCCTGATGGGCGCCAACATGCAACGTCAGGCCGTGCCACTGCTGATTCCAAAAGCCCCAGTGATTGGGACCGGAATGGAACACAAGGCCGCCAAGGATTCCGGCGTCTGCGTGATTGCCAGAAATGCCGGCACCATCGAACGGGTGGAGGCATCAGCCATTCACATCCGCACCGATAACGGCGAGCTGGATAAGTATACCTTACTTAAGTTTAAACGCTCCAATCAGGGCACCTGTATGAACCACAAACCGTTGGTCAACAAAGGGCAATATGTTCAGGCCGGCGAAATCATCGCTGATGGTCCGTCCACCGAAATGGGCGAACTGGCGCTGGGTCGAAACATTCTCATGGGCTTTATGACCTGGGAAGGTTACAACTACGAGGATGCCATCCTGATCAATGAAAAACTGTTAAAAGAAGATGTCTTTACCTCGATTCATATTGAAGAATTTGAAGCCGAAGCAAGAGAAACCAAGCTGGGACCAGAAGAAATCACCCGGGATATCCCCAATGTCAGCGAAGATGCGCTGAAGAATCTGGATGAACGCGGGATTATCTTTGTCGGTGCCGAGGTTAAATCGGACGACATTCTGGTTGGGAAGGTTACACCGAAGGGTGAGACCGACCTGTCCGCTGAAGAAAAACTGCTCCGCGCCATCTTTGGCGAAAAAGCCCGGGAAATCCGGGATACCTCATTGAAAGTTCCGCATGGAGAATCCGGGATTGTTCTGGATGTTAAAGTCTTCTCGCGCGAAAATAAAGATGAAGATTTAAAACCGGGGGTTAATACCCTGGTGCGGGTCCTGATCGCGGTTAAACGTAAAATTTCCGTCGGTGATAAAATGGCTGGTCGACATGGTAATAAAGGGGTAATTTCCCGAATTTTGCCTGAAGAAGATATGCCGTTTATGCCAGACGGAACCGCTCTGGAGATTGTTCTTAATCCGCTGGGGGTTCCTTCGCGAATGAACATTGGACAGGTATTGGAAGTCCATCTGGGACTGGCCATGCGATCAATCGGCTGGCATATTGCCACTCCGGTTTTTGACCCGGCTGATGAACAGGACATCATGGATCTGTTAGTCCAGGCCAATCTGCCTGAAGATGGTAAGATCCAACTTTATGATGGCCGCAGCGGCGAGCCCTTTGATAATAAGGTAACCGTTGGTTACATGTATATTCTTAAACTTCACCATTTGGTTGATGATAAAATGCATGCCCGTTCGACCGGACCATACTCCTTAGTTACCCAGCAACCTTTGGGCGGTAAAGCTCAATTTGGGGGACAGCGTTTTGGAGAAATGGAAGTTTGGGCGCTGGAAGCCTATGGCGCCGCGCATACCCTGCAGGAAATTTTAACGATCAAGTCAGATGACGTGGTCGGCCGGGTTAAAGCCTACGAAGCCATTGTCAAAGGCGAAAATATTCCTAAACCAGGGATACCAGAGTCATTCAAGGTACTGATGAAAGAATTCCAGAGTTTAGCTCTGGATGTGAACATCCTCAATGATCAGGAAATGATTAAAATGCTTGATGATGAGATGGATGAACGGGATCCTTTGGAAGAACTGGCCATTGAAATTGGCAGCACCGAAATTTCCGAAGCCGGAGATGACGTGAAATTGGAAGACAGCTTCCAGATTAAGAGCATTGATGATGACGATGACGACATATTATTATAAGAATAAATTTATTAAAGAAGGGAGCGAAGCCATTTGTTAAACGAGGAATTCACCTTCAAATCCTTACAAATCGGATTGGCCTCACCTGAAAAAATCAGAGAGTGGTCACGTGGAGAAGTAAAAAAACCGGAAACCATTAATTATAGAACCCTGAAACCAGAAAAAGAGGGGTTGTTTTGCGAGAAAATTTTTGGACCGCAGAAAGACTGGGAATGTAACTGTGGTAAGTACAAGCGTATTCGCCATAAGGGCATTGTCTGTGAAAACTGTGGGGTTGAAGTAACTAAGGCTAAGGTCAGACGTGAGCGGATGGGGCATATTGAACTGGCCTCTCCGGTTTCACATATCTGGTATTTTAAAGGAATCCCCAGTCGAATGGGTCTGATTCTGGAAATGTCGCCCAGAAATCTGGAAAAAATTATTTATTTTGCCGCCTATGTAGTCACCGATCCGGGCGAAAGTAATTTTGATTTCAAACAGATCCTCACCGAAGCGGAATATAAAGAAGCCAAGAGTCAGTTTGGCAATAAGTTTACCGCCAGCATTGGCGCCGAAGCGATTCAGGAATTACTGAAACTGGTTGACCTGGATCAGGAATCAGCCGTGCTGAAGGAAGAACTCAAAGGCAGTTCCGGTCAGAAAAAGATCCGGGTCGCCCGCCGGCTGGAAGCGGTTGAAGCGTTTCGAAATTCCAATAACCGACCAGAATGGATGATTCTCGAAACCATCCCGGTTATTCCGCCAGAATTGCGGCCAATGGTGCAGTTGGATGGGGGTCGTTTTGCAACCTCGGATCTGAATGACCTGTACCGTCGGGTCATTAACCGGAACAACCGGTTGCTAAAACTGCTGGAACTGGATGCTCCGGATATCATTGTGCAAAACGAAAAACGGATGCTTCAGGAAGCTGTCGATGCCCTGATTGACAATGGTCGTCGTGGCCGGGCCGTCACCGGACCGGGTAACCGTCCGTTTAAATCCCTCAGCGATATGCTTAAAGGGAAACAGGGGCGTTTCCGTCAGAACCTTTTGGGGAAACGGGTTGACTACTCCGGCCGTTCGGTTATCGTCGTCGGACCGGATCTGAAAATGTTCCAATGCGGACTCCCTAAAGAGATGGCCATTGAATTATTCAAACCATTTGTAATGCGGGAACTGGTTGGCCGTAACCTGTCACAAAACATCAAAAGTGCCAAAAAAATGGTCGAAAAACTGGACCCGATGGTCTGGGATGTGTTGGAAGATGTTATTCAGGAACATCCGGTGCTATTAAACCGGGCCCCAACCCTCCATCGTCTGGGTATTCAAGCCTTTGAACCAATTCTGGTTGAAGGTAAAGCGATCAAACTCCATCCGCTGGTATGTACCGCCTACAATGCCGACTTTGATGGCGATCAGATGGCTGTCCATGTGCCCTTATCAGTCGAAGCTCAAGCGGAAGCCCGCTTCCTGATGCTGGCATCCAATAATATTCTTAAACCACAGGATGGTACGCCAGTTGTGGCACCAACTCAGGATATGATCTTAGGTACCTATTACATGACCATCTATAAGAAAGATGGCAAAGGCACCAATAGTGTCTTCCGTGATCTGGATGAAATGGAAATGGCTTACTTCAATAAAGATGTCGAGCTCCATTCTCAGGTTAAGGTACGAATTACCAAAGAAATAGATGGCGAAGAAATGACCCGTTTAGTTGATGGAACCGTGGGCCGCTTTATTTTTAACACCATTATTCCCCAGGAACTTGGTTTTGTTAAACGGGATACCATCGAAGAAAAATTCGCCTTAGAAGTTGACCGCCAAGTTAATAAAAAAGTATTGTCGGAAATTGTCGAACGATGCTATAAAACATATGGACCCACCAAAACATCTGAAGTATTGGATGAAATTAAACGCTTAGGTTTCAAATTCTCAACCCGCGGTGCGATTACCGTTGGGGTCAGCGATATGGAAGTTCCTAAGAGTAAAGATGAAATTCTGGCTCGCGCTGATGACAAGATCACCGAAAACATGACCCTCTATCGTCAAGGTTTTATCAGTGATGAAGAACGTTATAACAACGTTGTTGAGATCTGGAACAAAGCCACCGACGAGGTTACCGATGCGCTGCTGGATCACCTTGAAGATCTGAACCCCATCAACATGATGGCGGATTCCGGGGCCCGAGGTAGTAAGAACCAGATTCGTCAGTTAGCTGGGATGCGTGGTCTGATGGCCAACCCAAGTGGTCGAATCATCGAACTGCCAATCCGCTCAAACTTCCGTGAAGGGCTAAACGTTCTGGAGTTTTTCTCCTCCACCCATGGGGCCCGAAAAGGTCTGGCGGATACCGCCCTGCGAACCGCCGATTCCGGTTACCTGACCCGACGTCTGGTTGATGTCAGCCAGGATGTAATTGTCCGTGAGGATGATTGCGGCACCACCCGGGGTTATGAGGTTTCCACCATTAACGATCACGGCGAAATTATCGAAACCCTGCATGAACGATTGGTCGGCCGATATGCCTTTGAAGATGTGGTTCATCCGGAAACAGGCGAAGTCCTGGCACCGGCGGGCGAAATCATCTCCACTGAAATGGCTGACAGTATTGATAAAGCTGGGATTGAAAAAGTATTAATTCGCGCCGCTTTTAATTGTCAGTCCAAATATGGCGTCTGTAAAAAATGCTATGGGGTTGATTTAACCACCTGGCGACCCGTTGAAATCGGCGAAGCAGTTGGTATCATTGCCGCTCAGTCGATTGGTGAGCCGGGTACCCAGCTGACCATGCGTACCTTCCATACTGGTGGGGTTGCTTCAGCTGACGATATCACCCAGGGTCTTCCCCGTATCGAAGAGCTTTTCGAAGCTCGAAAACCGAAAGGCCAGGCGATTATTTCAGAAATTGATGGTCGCGTGGAAATTCAGGATACTCAGAAGAAAACCGAAGCGGTTGTTACCGGTGCTGATGGCGATATGAAGGTTTACCTGATTCCTTACGGCTCACGACTGCGGGTTCATACCGGCGATCAGGTCATTGCCGGAGATGAGATCACCGAAGGTTCCATTAACCCCAGTGATATTCTGCGTATTCAGGGGATTGACCATGTGCAGCAATACTTGCTGCAGGAAGTACAAAAAGTTTACCGAATGCAAGGGGTACACATTGGCGACAAGCATTTGGAAGTTATTATCCGTCAAATGCTTAGAAAAGTTAAAATTGAAAACCCTGGCGACACCGCCTTACTGGCCGGCAGCTTAGTCGATATCTTCAATTTCGAAGAAGAAAACCGCGCCGCCCTGGAAAACGGTGGCGAAGAAGCGACAGCCAGCCGGGAACTGCTGGGTATCACCAAAGCATCACTGGCAACTGACTCATTCCTGTCAGCCGCATCCTTCCAGGAAACCACCCGCGTCCTTACCGACGCTGCCATTAAAGGCAAGGTTGACCCCCTGATTGGACTTAAAGAAAATGTTATTATCGGACAATTGGTACCAGCTGGTACCGGCGTCAAGATGTATGGTGACATTGATCTGGTCTATGAACGGGAAGAGGAAGATGTTTATGAGGATATGATTGAAGATGATGTCCTGACCGAATCGTTGGATATTGTTTTTGATGATGATATTTTAAATGCTTATGTCGAAGAAGAGCAGGAAGAAAGCGATGATGCCATTATTACCGATCTGGACATCTTCGACCTGGATTTCTTAACAAAAGAATAATTCTTGACTTTTAGGACTCAAACATGTATAGTTATTAGGTGTGTTTAGAGAAATACATGAACAGCAAGAAGGAGGAACCGATGAATCAATTTGTTGATGTTTCAAAAGTGATTGGAATGAAACAAACTCTTAAGGCTGTGAAAGAAGGCAAAGCAATTAAAGTCATTTTGGCAGAAGATACCGATGAAAGTATCAAAAAAAGCATTGTCGAATGCTGTGATAGCCATCAGATCACGCTAGAACGGGTTGAAACCAAGGTTGGACTCGGAAAAGCCGGCGGGATTGAGCGGGCTGCAGCCGTCATTGCCATTATTAAATAATCTGAACCGGGGTTGCCAATAAGGTGACCCTGGTTCCAACCAAGTCATTAATAATCGTTTCGATTATTGATATATTAATATTAAAAGGAGGTGCAGGACTAAATGCCTACAATTAATCAGCTTGTAAAAAAAGGAAGAAAACGCATGGTAGAAAAAACAAAAACTCCAGCGTTGAAAGCAAACCCTCAAAAAAGAGGCGTATGTACAGCAGTTAGAACATCCACACCAAAGAAACCAAACTCGGCGCTTCGAAAAATCGCCAGAGTTCGTCTCGTTAACGGAATGGAAGTAACAGCCTATATTCCAGGTGTTGGCCATAACTTACAGGAACATAGTATTGTTCTTATTAAGGGTGGTCGTGTCAAGGATTTACCAGGGGTTCGTTATAAAATTATCCGTGGTGCGCTTGATACCGCTGGTGTAGATGCTCGTAGACAAGCTCGATCCAAATACGGGGCTAAAAAGCCTAAAAAGTAGTAGTGCATAGTGCTGCATATTCAAGCGCTCGTTATTTAAATTGATCGAGACCAAATATATGTTAGAGACGCTATACGCACAACAACGAAACGTTGGATGTCGAGTACCGATGAACATAAAAATGTTAAGGAGGGAAGTAAAGTGCCTAGAAAAGGACCTGTTCCAAAAAGAGAAGTTTTACCTGATCCTATTTACGGAGATATTGTTGTAACTAAGTTAGTTAACAATATCATGTTAGATGGAAAAAAAGGTGTTGCCCAAAAAATCGTTTACGATGCATTTGAAAAAGTTACTGAAAAAACTGGCAAAGATGCCCTGGAAGCATTCCGGGAAGCGCTGGCCAATATCACACCTGTTTTAGAAGTTAAAGCTCGCCGAGTTGGTGGTGCTACCTACCAGGTGCCAATGGAAATCAGAACTGAACGTAAACAAGCTTTAGGGTTACGTTGGTTAGTTAATTACTCAAGAAAAAGATCTGAAAAAACAATGAAGGATCGTTTAGCTGGAGAAATTATGGATGCACTTAATAATAGCGGTGCAGCTGTTAAGAAAAAAGATGATACTCACGCCATGGCTGAAGCCAATAAAGCTTTTGCACATTATCGTTGGTAATCTTTGTTTAGATTTAGAAATAAGAGAGGAAAGCATCTGTGTCAAGAGAGTATAGTTTAGCAAAAACAAGAAATATAGGTATTATGGCACATATTGATGCAGGAAAAACCACTACCACCGAAAGAATCCTGTTTTATTCCGGAAAAATCCACAAAATTGGAGAAACCCATGATGGGGTTTCTCAAATGGACTGGATGGAACAGGAACAAGAAAGAGGTATTACCATTACCTCGGCAGCAACCACGTGTTTTTGGAATGACAACCGTATCAATATCATTGATACACCAGGCCACGTTGATTTTACCGTAGAAGTAGAGCGATCGTTGAGAGTTCTTGATGGAGCGGTAGCTGTTTTTTGTGCAAAAGGTGGCGTTGAACCTCAATCAGAAACAGTATGGCGACAAGCCGATAAATATCATGTTCCCAGAATGGCTTACATCAATAAGATGGACATTACCGGAGCCGATTTTTATAATGTACTGAAGATGATGGAGGATCGTTTAAGCACGAATCCTGTTCCAATTCAATTACCTATTGGCAAAGAAAGTGACTTTGTAGGGATCATTGATCTCCTGATTATGAAAGCCATGATCTATAAAGATGAATTAGGCGAAAAAATTGATATCGTTGATATTCCAGCAGACATGATGGAATTAGCAGAAGAATATCGCGAAAAATTAATTGAGTCTGTTTCTGATTACGATGAAGACATCATGGAAAAATTTCTTGAAGGCGAAGAAATTGGTCTTGATCAATTAAAAGCTGCCATTCGTTTGGCAACCTTGCATGTTGATATTATTCCAGTTGTTTGTGGTTCTTCTTATAAAAACAAAGGTGTTCAGTTAGTGCTGGATGCGATTGTTGATTATATGCCATGCCCACTGGATGTTCCGGCTATTGTCGGAATCAACCCAGATACTGGCGAAGAAGACAGCCGAAAAGCAAGTGATGATGAACCATTCTCAGCACTGGCATTTAAAATCATGACGGATCCTTTTGTCGGGAAACTGGCATTCTTTAGAGTGTATTCTGGAAGCATTGAATCTGGTTCTTACATTTACAACTCATCTAAAGGTAAAAGAGAACGTCTGGGTCGGATTCTGCAAATGCATGCCAACCATCGTGAAGAAATTAACACTGTTTATACAGGGGACATTGCTGCTGCGGTTGGTTTGAAAGATACCTCAACCGGAGATACCCTGTGTACTGACAAAGCACCCATTATTCTTGAGTCGATGGAATTCCCGGAACCGGTAATCCATGTTGCGATTGAACCAAAAACAAAAGCAGGCCAGGAAAAAATGAGTACCGCTTTAGCAAAACTTTCTGAAGAAGATCCTACTTTCAGAATGCGTACTGATGAAGAAACCGGACAAACGATCATCTCAGGAATGGGTGAACTTCACCTTGACATCATCGTTGACCGGATGCTTCGAGAATTTAAAGTAGAAGCAAACGTCGGCGCACCTCAGGTAGCCTATAAAGAATCCATTACCAAAGCAGTTGATGCTGAAGGTAAATTTGCTCGTCAATCGGGTGGTCGTGGTCAATATGGTCACTGTCTCATCCGGATGGAGCCAGTTGAACCAGGTACCGGATATATCTTCGAAAACAAGACCGTTGGGGGATCGATTCCTAAAGAATTCATTAACCCAATTAATCAAGGGATTGAAGAAGCAATGCGTAATGGTGTCCTAGCCGGATATCCAGTATTGGATCTTAAGGTTGTCGTTTATGACGGATCTTACCATGACGTGGATTCATCAGAAATGGCCTTTAAAGTGGCCGGATCGATGGCATTCAAAAATGGGATGAGAAAAGCTGATCCTGTTATCTTAGAACCCGTATTTAAGCTTGAAATTGTTATTCCAGAAGAATACATGGGCGACGTAATGGGCGATATCAGCTCGCGACGTGGTCGTATCGATGGAATGGAAATGCGTGGTGGTGCACAGATCATTAAAGGGATGGTGCCACTATCAGAAATGTTTGGATACGCAACTACACTAAGAAGTAAAACTCAGGGCCGTGGTGTTTACACCATGCAGTTCTCACACTATGAAGCAGTACCTAAATATATTTCGGAAGAAATAATTGAAGGTCGTAAATAATAGCACAGCTATAAAATAATTTTTAAGGAGAAGAACAAATGGCAAAGTCAAAATTTGAAAGAAATAAGCCCCATGTAAATGTTGGAACAATTGGTCACGTCGATCATGGTAAAACCACATTAACAGCGGCCATCACATCTGTATTAAACAAGCGATTTGGAACAGGGGAAGCCGTAGCATTCGAAAATATCGATAAAGCCCCAGAAGAAAGAGAACGTGGAATCACCATTTCAACCGCTCACGTTGAATATGAAACTGCAGCTCGTCACTATGCTCACGTTGACTGCCCGGGCCATGCCGATTATGTTAAGAACATGATCACCGGTGCTGCCCAAATGGACGGTGCAATCCTGGTTGTTAGTGCAGCTGATGGTCCAATGCCACAGACTCGTGAACATATCCTGTTAAGCCGTCAGGTAGGCGTACCATACATCGTTGTTTTCTTAAACAAAGTTGATATGGTCGACGACGAAGAATTACTGGAATTAGTTGAAATGGAAGTTCGTGAACTTCTTGACGAATATGATTTCCCAGGCGATGATACACCAATCATCCCAGGTTCCGCTTTACGTGCATTAGAAGATCCAGACGGCCCATGGGGAGACAAAATTGTTGAACTGATGACCGCTGTTGATACCTGGGTTCCAGATCCAGTTCGTGATACCGACAAACCATTCCTGATGCCAGTAGAAGATGTCTTCTCAATCACCGGCCGTGGTACTGTAGCAACCGGACGTATCGAACGTGGGATTGTTAAAGTTGGCGAAGAAGTTGAAATCGTCGGGATTCATGATGTTCGAAAAACAGTTGTAACCGGAATCGAAATGTTCCGTAAATTACTGGACGAAGGACGATCAGGCGACAACGTAGGCGCGTTATTACGTGGTGTTGACCGTACTCAAATCGAACGTGGTCAGGTACTGGCTAAGCCAGGTTCCATCAAACCACATACCCATTATCAATCAGAAGTATATGTCTTAACCAAAGAAGAAGGCGGACGTCATACTCCATTCTTCGACGGATACCGACCACAGTTCTACTTCAGAACAACTGACGTAACTGGTATCATCAAATTACCAGAAGGCGTAGAAATGGTAATGCCTGGCGATAACGTACAAATGGAAATCACTCTGATCACTCCAATCGCGATCGAAGAAGGTTTACGTTTCGCGATTCGTGAAGGCGGACGTACCGTTGGTTCTGGTGTTGTAGCCAAAATGTTAGAAGATTAATATTTTGCGAAGCAAAATATTAAAATAAAAAATAAAGTTGATATTTGAGCGATGCTGTTTGATCAGTTCGATAGCATAAGGTAAATAAAAAGTATCAATCAATTTTTGCCGCCTCTCCAGTAGAGGCGGTTTTTTGCGTGAAGGCAACGAGCCAATCGCAAGCTCGCTTGCAGTTGGCGACTGCCCGCGAACCAGGATGAAGCGAAGCGGAATCGTGGTTGCGTGAAGGCAACGAGCCAATCGCAAGTTCGCTTGCAGTTGGCGACTGCCCACGAACCAGGATGAAGCGGAGCGGAATCGTGGTTGCGTGAAGGCAACGAGCCAATCGCAAGCTCGCTTGCAGTTGGCGACTGCCCGCGAACCAAGATGAAGCGAAGCGGAATCTTGGTTGATTGTAAGAGTAATAGACAAAACTCTATTCGAACTTCTTTCGCAATTATGGTACAATAGAACAATAAATTTTGTTGGGGGAAAAAGCAAATGAAAAAATATATCAGCGTGACCATTAGTGATAAGGTGGAGTCAGTCGGAAATGACTATAACAAGGGCTTCAGAAAATGCAAAACTGAAGAATTGGCCCAGGAGATTGAAACTGTCTGTAACAGTTACGATGAAAAAGGCTACGACCTGGCTTCAATTGTACCCATTGTTCAAGGACAGCATATCGTTTTTTCCAGCGACGGTAGCTGGGCCAACAGCGTTACTGAAGGTGTGATTATTACCTTTAAAGCAAAATAGTACGCAAAATTAAAAAGTCTATTCAGAGAATTTCTGAATAGACTTTTTTTAGATTAGTAATTTAATATCCGAAAAATCATGGTCTCTAAAAAACAGCAGCGCTTCATAGCTGACGCGATAGATTGACTTTTGAGGAATACCCAAACACCGGGCCGTATTTGAGATAATCAGGATTGAAAAATCTTCCACCGGCATTTTAATCCGGGCCTCACAGAAAGCCCGGGTAAGCTCCCGACGGGCGCCGAAATCGGCGATTAGCAGGGCATCGAACTCAATCGGTCGGATACGCAGATTATAATCTCTGACAAAATCATGGTAGATTTCACCCATTTTTCCGTGTAGAAATGGATAGAGTGAATCATTTTTAGAAATTTCATAATAGAAATGATTGACACGGGGATCACTCAGCAGATGATGATACCAGACCATGGTTAAATAGAAATGTCTTTCAAAGGCATTGATAGGTTTATATCCGATTAGCTTTTTATTAAGAGAATCATGGATGGAATTGAGATAGTCATCAAAAATTTTCGCTACAAAGGTATCTTTGGTCGCAAAATGATAGGTCATCGACCCTAAAGTGGTATCGGAATGATCGGCGATTTGTTGAATTGTAGTGGCATTATAGCCCTGATTGTAAAAAAGTTCTTTGGCGCTCTTGTAGATGCGTTCTTTTGTCATCTCGCCTTTGGTCATTTTTCGCATTTTAATCTCCTTAAAGCAATGTGGCATAGCAATTTTAGCATTAAGTGGGAGAATTAACAAGGAAAAATAGTAAAAGAATGGAATAAAAAAATATAATACAATAAATTACTAAAAAAACAGTAAAAAATCAACGCTTTAATAAAAAATACTTGACAAATGCGATGTAAAGGGTTACTATTTAGTAAGTCTTAGTAATATTACTGAAAGAACAAAAATGACGAAGGTAAAAATCCGGAAATTTTACTTTAGTCGATCATTTGAAAAATTTGAGGAGGCTCTTTTATGGAAAAAAAACCCTTAAGTTCAGGGCTTAAAAAATTCTTTGGTATTGGAGATCTTGGTTTTACACTGATGTCGAATGTTGAAGTATTTTATTTTGCATATTTTTTAACAAACATTGCAAAATTTGATTTGGGAACAACTGCAATAATTATGACCTTAACAAGTACAATAGATATGGTCTTGTCACCGTTCTATGGTGGATTCATTGATGCTCTTAAACCAATGAAATGGGGAAAATACAGATCCTATTTGTTGGTAATACCACCAATTGTCGTAGTTCTCTATACGATGATGTTTACGGTTATTGGCACTGGTATCGTACCAATGATCATCATTTGTGTCGCTTTCATTACTTCACACGTGGCTTGGAACTTCTCGTACGTTGCTAATATAGCACTTATTCCAACAATTTCAACTACACCAGAAGACCGAACACAATTATCCGCAACACGAGGCGCTTATGCAAATGTAGGGAAAATTATTTTCTCAGCAATGGGCTTAGCCACTATTTTATGGGTTGGCGAATTAGTCAAAAACCCAGTACTTGGGTTCACTATTTCAGCATTCGCAATGGCATGTATTTATTGGTTAGGTTATTTCATTCACTTCAAACTGACAGGTGGATACGAAGTAACATACGAAGATGCTGCTGCAAATACGAATACTGCCAAAAAAGAAAAAATTTCCATTGGCGATATGGCTAGATCATTAGTTCAGAACCCACATTTGTTAGTATTACTTTTAGCAGATGTCGCGCGTTGGACAGTTAACTTTGTCTGTGCCGGTTCGGCAGTATACTTCTTTACCTATGTAGCAAACGATGTTGCAATGTTTAGTGTATACTTGTTGGTTGCAAATATTATGGCGGTAATTGGTTCATATTCAAGTAAATATGTTGCCGCAAAATTGTCAACACGAACAGCCGCACTGATTGGCTGTTACGGTTTAGGCGTTTTCTTAATCGGTTGTCAATTTGTTGTCGGAAATATCACAATGGTTCTGGTTATACTTTCCTGTGCACAGTTCTTCTTAGGATTCCTTTATGCATTGATGGTTGCTTTATATGGTGATGCATCAATCTACAGTGAATGGAAAACGGGAAAAGCAGCATCAAGCTGGGTTATGGGATTATCGAATTTACCATTGAAACTTGCTATCTTCATCAAAGGTTTAATCATTCCAGCAATGTTGGCTTCAGTAGGATTCGTTGCAAAAATGGATCCGGCTACTGCCACACCAGAATTAAAAGCTGGTATTACCACTTTATTCTGTACAATTCCAGGTTGCACAGTTCTTGCCGGTGCGGTTCTGTTAACCTTTGGATACCGATTAACCAAAGAAAAAGTGACCCAATATCAGACTGAAATTAATGCCAGAAACAAAATAGCAGAATAATAGACATAAAGAAGATGACATTAAAATAATTACATAAAAATAAGAAGCCATATTCAAATCAATTGATAGGCTTCTTATTTGTTTCATGAGATGAATAGCATAAGTTTTGGGTATAAAACAGATTAACTATCATCTTTAAACTACGATTGAGGTGGATTATGAATAAAAAACAGATCATCGGAATGATTATCAGCATTGCCGTGCTGGTAGCCGTTTTTTTTCTACCCATACCAGTGGGTCTGACCGATAAGGGACTGATAACCATTGGCCTGCTGCTGTTCTTTTTAATTATGTTAATTACTGAGGCGTTGCCGGTTGGCGTTATTTGTTTCCTATGTCTGGCGCTATTGCCAACGCTGGGGGTCACAAAAAATCTGACCGCCGGACTAAGCGGATTTACCAACACGATCATATTTTTTGTTTTGGCATCATTTGGACTGGCAGAGGCAGTGACCTCCACGCCGATTGTTCAAAGGATCTTACATGCACTACTTAAAAAGTTTGGCAAAGATGTTAAAACTTGTGTTCTGGCGATTATGATTGCGGGAGCTCTGGTATCTTCGATCGTTACGGATGTACCGTCGGTAGTCGTTTTTATGGGTATCGGAGCCAGCTTTCTGAAGCTATTTAAAAATGAATCAGATCGTCAGCAAACGGCAAAATCACTGATGATGGGAATTCCGATCGCGGTAATGCTGGGCGGTCTAATGACGCCGGCCGGTAGTGGGATAAATATTTTAACGATTGGCTTGTTGCAAAGTCAGGCTAACATCCAGATCACTTTTATTCAGTGGATGGCCTGTGGTATCCCGATTGTTGTGGTCATGGTGCCGCTGGCCTGGTTCATCTTGACGAAAATATTTCCCCCGGCGAAAATTGATAAAAATGAGATTGATGACTATTTGAAGTCCATTGAAGTTAAGGAAAAAGTGGATAGCAGAGAATTGAAGGTCATTCTGATTGGATTAACCATGATTTTCTTCTGGCTGCTCAGTTCATTCTATCCATCCATTGAAGTGACTGTGGTAGCCCTGCTTGGCTGTGTTTCTTTCTTTTTGCCAGGGATCAAGATACTTACCTGGGAGCGCTACATGAAAGCGGTAAGCTGGATTTCATTTATCCTGATCGGAACGGTTTTATGTATTGCCAACACCATTGTTGAAAACGGTGTCAGCGAATGGTTTGTCAACTATGTTTTACCATCATCCTTATCATTTTCACTAATGGGCGGGGTTTTCTTCGTCGCCGTGATGTGTTTTGTGATTATGCTGGTTGTTCCCGTGGCACCGGCACTAATCGGGGTTCTGACGCCAGTTATCATCAGTTTGGCCGCAACCACCGGCATCAATCCGGCGCTACTGATTATTGCCCTGGGCTTATGTGCTGGTAACTGTTATTTATTCCCGATTGATACCATTCCATTGATTACTTATACTGCTGGCTATTACAAGATGACTGATATGCCTAAAGCCGCAATCTGGCTTCAAATCGCTTTTGTGGGTCTCGCGACATTGTGGTTGCCGATTGCTGGAAAACTGGTAGGATTGGCCTAAAACAAGCTATTTATGGCAATAACATTTTAATCATAAAAAAAGAGAGACCCGCAGGTTTCTCTTTTTTTTATGATAATAAATTAAGGGGCTAGTTGATGTTTGTTTAGCGCTTAAGCAACCATTTCTTTGGCTTTAACAGCGGCACTACCAGCATCTGGCGCAAATCCGTCAGCGCCGATTTCAGCAGCGTATTCTGGTGTTACAGGGGCACCACCAACAATAACTTTAACATCCAGTCCGCTGGCTTTAATGGTTTGAACAGCTTCTTTAAGAGCAGGCATAGTTGTTGTTAACAGTCCTGAACAAGCAACTAAAGTAACGTTTTCGTTTTCTTTGATGGCTTCGACAAATCGGTCAGCTGGGACATCGACACCAAGGTCAACCATGGTGAATCCAGCACTTTCGATCATCATTGAAACCAGGTTTTTACCGATATCATGTAAATCGCCGGCAACTGTTCCAATAATGCAGGTTCCTAAAGATGCGGAAGTATCTCCGGCTAACAATGGTCGTAAGACATCGACACCTTTAGCCATCGCTTTAGCGGCGATCAGCATTTCTGGTACAAAGATTTCTCCGGAAGAGAATTTTTCACCAACAACGCTCATGGAATCTACCATGGCTTGCAGGATTTCGCCTGGTGCGTTGCCTTCGTCTAATGCTTCCTGGACTAATCCAGCAATCAGTTTAGTTTTACCAATTTCTACTTTTGCTTTAACTTCTTGAATTTTTGACATTTTTTTCTCCTGTTCAATCATAATTTATTTTAGATGGTTATCAATATCGGCAGCTGATTGTGTGACCAGCTGACCGGATTTATTGCGGGTTAATTAGTAATTTTTATCAATTATAACGCCAGAAAGACTATTTCTTTTGACCGAAAATTCCTTCCCGGTAAGCGCCAATATATTCCATACAGTAGTCGTCTTCGCCTAACAAAGCTTCAGTGGCAAAGATGATGCCCATTAAATCGCCATTGGTTGGGTCGAGAATGGCACTGTCCAGACCAGCGTTCATGGCCAGGACGGTAAAGCCCATGTTGACCATTTTACGGGCCGGCAGGTTAAAGGAAATATTGCTGACCGCGCCGGTGACATGGATGGTTGGGTATTGCTCTTTAATGCTGCGGATCACTTCGACGACCATGGCAATCCCATCTTCGGACGTACAAAGCATTTCGACCAACGGATCAATGTGCATTCTTGATGGATCAATGCCATATTCTTTAACCTTAGCCATCAGATCAGCAAACACGTCCAGACGGTCTTTAGCAGTTTTAGGAATCCCTTTGTCACTGTTTAACAGGGCAACACATTCCCATTTAGTATCAGCAATGGCTTTAAATGCCGCGTCGATTTTATCGCCTTCAAGTGATACAGAGTTGAACAAACCTGGTTTGTTACAGTATTTCATGGATTCGATGCAAGTATAGACATTAGGGCTATCCACTGCGATCGGGGTATCGGTGACTTCCTGAACAAGGTCAATCAACCATTTCATGGTTTCCAGTTCGATGTCGTCATCAACTGAAGCACAGACATCGATGTAATCAACACCAGCTTCGGTTTGGATTTTTGCCAGATTTTTAATGAATTCTCCGTCTTTGGCTGCGATGGCCTTTGCTGTGGAAGGGATCGCGCCGTTAATTTTTTCTCCAATAATAATCAATTTTGTTTCTCCTCTGGATATTAATTTTTACCGCTCTTTCAAAGCATGGATTTTCAAATTGTTTTTTTACTAGAATAGTTCTTTGGTCATTTTTTCAACTTCAACATCGGTAGCTTCGTAAACGCCTGGGAAAATACTTCCTGGCAAGCCCTGACATGAACTTGGAATGAAATAAAGCTTTCCGTTTTCTTCACATGTTCTTTTGACTTCAGCTGCAATCTGTTCTTGTGACCATTCTGGATGATCGATGATACCGCTGTGGATTCCACCCATAAAGGTAATCTTGTCGCCGTATTGTTTGATCATTTCAGGAATATTGTTTGTATTCATAACGCCCTGCCAGATATCGATTCCCATTTCGATCATGTAGGGTACCAATGTTGCAGCATAACTGTCGCTGTGATGAACAATCAGTTCAACGCCGTTCGCTTTGTAAAAACCATAGATTTTTTTGTAGGATTCTAAAAAGAATTCTTCAAACATTGCTGGAGAAAGGAAGGTGGAAATCTGGCTGCCCCAGTCGTCATGATGTAAAATTGCATCAGGGTGTAGATTTTCAACCAACGCTTTAGCATAATCCAGTTCAAACTCGGTTAAATATTCGATCAGTTCATGCATGGCTTCCGGTTCTTCGTAGAAACTCATGAGCGCATTCTCCATACCCATCAGGTAATGGGTCATTTCAAATAAGCCAGGAGCGATGAATGCACCAACATATTTATTGTCCCGATCAACGGCGTTAGCGTCAGCAATGGCCTGATCCCATGCACCTGCAGGTCGTTCCATACTTGGAGCTTTAACATATTTTTTCCATTCGGTAACATCTTCGAGAACAATATGTTGAGCATCGTGTACTGGGAAAGAGGCAACTTGACCTTCTGGCCAACGGATGGTAACACCCCATTCATTGATTACTTCTTCACCTAGTTGGGGTTTGACACGACCAGATGGTACGGTCATAATCATTTGCAGAAATTCATATTGCTTGACAAAACGATCCGGTTTTCCACCAGTCATGACTTCTTTTAAATTCTCTTTTACAGTTAACATAGGTTATAGCCTCCTTAGTTTATCTAGAATGATTCATTGATCAGTTTTAGCAAAGTTGCTGACAATCACATATTTTGACTGCGATTACAATAAAAATAACGATTAAATGAGCGAACAGATTTAAAACTAATTTTTTAGTATATGACATTTTATTTACTGTTATTTTAGTAAATACTCTTTCATTTACTGTGATTATAAACGGTTGCAGGTGTTTTGTCAACGAATATTTTTGTAAAAGTGCCTGAGTTATAGTTTTTTTTAAAGAAAGATAAATAAATCACGTCAAAAAGCCAGAAAAATCAGCTCAATCGCAGGCTGGCAATAAAAAAAGAGCCACAGTGTTATTAAGACTGTAGCTCTTTTTTAAGTTTGCTCGTACCGATAAGTGCCCTTCAGTTATCGTCCCGATGACTAAGGATAACGGCAGAATCGGTCAATCTCTATGCTTTTGAATATAATCAACAATTTCATTTTTCCCCACCCGGTTGACGCCGCTGTGTTCCACATCAAAACCAGCATCAATTTCATGGCCGAGAACGCGCTCCATCACTTCAGCGACCCGGGGGCGGCAGAAGGTTCCCTGGCACCAGCCGCAGCCGGCCCGGGTACGGCGTTTAATACCATCGACGGTAGTTACAGGAATGCCCCGGTTCATGGCATCAACAATGGCTGCTTCAGTGACCTGTTCGCAGCGACAGATTATTTTTTCGGGACTGGAATCCATGTCCACCAGGGGCTGGATTTCTTTAACCGGCTTCAATTCGGTTTTGGTAATAATGGGGGCGCGATACGGATTGAAGCTGGGGTCTTCTTCAAACGCACAATTCAGTTCTTTTAAAAGGTTAAGAACCATCTCGGCAATTGCTGGTGAAGAAGTGAGTCCCGGCGATTGAATCCCGGCACAATTAATAAATCCGGTAACTGGTGTGGCTTCAATGATGAAGTCATCGGTGGAACTGACCGCCCGGACACCGGTAAAGCTGCGGATAAACTGTTTAATATTTAATTTGTCCGTGGTGTGCTTAGCTTCGTGAAAAATCTTCAGCAGCCGCTCAGCGTGGGTCGATTTATCCACAGTGTCTTCATTGACAGCATCCGGCCCAATTAGCAGGTTGCCATAATAGGTGGGGGCCACAAGGATGCCTTTGCCCATTTTTGTTGGCATCTGGAACAAGACGGTATTGATGATACTGGCTGAACCGCGAACCATCAGAATATATTCCCCGGTTCGGGGGGTAATGGTAAAATAATCGACGCCAACCATCTTGGATACGGTATCCGAAGAAACGCCACCAGCATTGATGACAAAGTGCGACTGGTATTGCTTGCCCTTGTGATCAGTCAGATGAAAGCTTTCAGCTGTTTTTTCAATCCCGGTAATTTCGGTATTCAGTAGGAGCTCGACGCCGTTGGCCACGGCATTTTCAGCCATGGCAATCGCCATTTCGTAGGGCGAACAGATGCCGGCGCCTTTACAATAGAGGGCATATTTAACATCCGGATTGACATTGGGTTCCATTGCCATGATCTGGTCGTGGTCGAGAATTTCCAAATCATCCAGACCGTTGGCCAGGCCATTTTCGTATAATTCTTTGAGTTTCCCCAGCTGTTCTTCTTCAAAGGCCAGAACCAGCGAGCCGATTTTTTCAAAACCAAAGTTCAGTTCCGCATTTAACTGGTCAAACTGTTTGCGGCCTTTGTAACACAGGCCGCCTTTTACTTTGGCGTGGGACTCGGCAAAGCCGCCATGGACAATGGCCGAATTGGCTTTGGTGGCACCCATAGATACATCATCTTCTTTATCAAAAACGACAACGGATAATTTGTAACGACTTAAAGCCCGGGCAATCGAGGTTCCGATTATTCCGGCTCCGATTATAGCCACATCATACATAGCATTCTCCTTTATTAAAACTGGATTTTTAGCACTTACTTAAGAGGTAGTGAATATTATATTACATACCCATTTTCCTGGGCATCTCGCAGAAACTCATAGAAAAATTCCCGTTTCATATAGTTAAGTGGTGAGCATTCCTGCTGATTATAGGCAAAGTTCAATTTGGTTACCGCCGCTTCAAAGGAGATGTTCTCCAGGGGAATCCCACCGGCGGCAATCAGTTCCTGACAGGAAGCATAAAGATCGCCATGAATATTTTTGTAGGAGATCATATAGTGATCGACATTGGGGTTGTCCTTAATAAAAGCCAAGAGGGACGTGCCGTTTGCCCCGGTAATATTGCCGCTGCCACAATGGTACAATGAGTGCAGCACAGCCCGGATCGGGCGTTTGCGGAGATCGATCACCTCATAATTGAGACCGGGATAGGCGCGCAGCGCCAGCACTTCATTACGAAATTCTTGAACTGCGGGGACATCATCAAGAGAGGGATTATATAGCTTGATCATGGTTGGATTTTTAGCTGTGGGTACGCAGCACAAACCCCGGTGATCAAAAACACCTAACGGACCGCCAAAACTGGTAAAGTCATCTTTCAGCCAATCAGCTTCCTGGAGCCGGGTGGCCAGGTGGACATAAGTGACATCATCACTGTTCTCATAAATGGCATAAAAACCGGGCAGCTTCATATTACTGATAAATTCCACCGCGGCTGAAAAGTTGGTAATGGCATTGCTGTTGGGTTCGCCGATGGCATAATTGGCAGCAACTAAAACAATTGGTAACAACGGACTGTCGAGGCCATAAGCAAGGGCAGCGGCGGTATAGGGCAGGGTATCCGAGCCATGCGCAATGATGACACCGTCATAATCGCTGAGTCGATGGGATTGTAAGGTTTCAATTATTTGCAGCCAGTGCTGTGGTTCGGCGTTTTCACTGAGGATGTTAAAGGGACGGATGACCTCGAATTCGACTTCGCGGTTATTTTGTTCTTTGTAGATGGTTAGTAAGTCGTCACCGCGACGGGAATCCACATTGATACAGTGGTCGTTGACCGCGCTGCCGATAGTACCTCCGGTTAACAATAATAAAATTTTAGGTGTTTTTTCCATAGTTGAACATCCTTTCGGTAATTTAGAATAATTATAGCATCTAATCAAGGCCAGGGGAATAAAAAAAGCAAACATCAGCTGAGTGTTTGCTTTTTTAAAAAGAACAGAAAATTAAATCTGGTAATTACATCATTTTGTTTTGACCAAGGGTCGTGTTTTGCATATAAAGGTTGGAAAAATTAGGGTCGGTAGCTAATTCGATATGGGTGGTAATCTTCGGGATCTCCTCACAGCGTTGGGCTTCGTCCTGAGATAACAGGAAGAGTTGGGAACCGGTTCCGGCACCATTGCCGATGGAGCGAATCGGAACGCCGGAAATCTCAGGCAGTAACCCGATAAATTGGGCGTTTTCGATATCAATGTAATTTCCAAAAGCACCCGCCAAGGTTATTTCCTTGAGATCTTCTGGGTTGATGCCATATTTTTCGGTTAATAGACTGCAGCCGGTAAAGATAGCAGCCTTGGCCAATTGAACAGCCCGGACATCTTTTTGGGTGATGATCATTTCTTTGCCGTTGGGGTTATCCTCATGACGAACAAAAACAAAATAGCGCTGATTGTTTTCGTCTGTTTTAAAACGATCTTTGAAAGGGTGATTATCAAGATCCTCACCTTTAATAAAGTTACCGCGGTTATAAATTAGTTTTTCCCGATACAGGAAGGCAATCGCATCAATGATCCCCGATCCACAAAAACCAAGTGGTGCCGCACCGCCGATAACCTGACACTTAATCTCATTGTCAACCAGGTCAATTTTTTCGATGGCGCCAGTGGTCCCTCTCATCCCCATATGGATACCGGCACCTTCTAAAGCTGGGCCGCAGGCAGTGGAAGCGACAAAATAGCGATTGCGGTTGCCGACGGCAATTTCCCCGTTTGTTCCTAAATCGATCATTAAGCGGTATTCGTCATCCTTTGGCAGGCCAAGCAGAACCGCGGTTGTATCGGCGCCGACAAATCCACCCAACAAGGGCAGAAAGGTTATTTTTCCATTGGGATTAATATTGATATTAAGCTCTTCAGCATTGAGGATAACCATGTCCCGGGTAATTCCGGTAAAAGGAGAAAGACCTAAATGCAGCGGATTTAAGCCCAGGAAAAGATGGGCCATGGTACTGTTGCCGCAGAAGACACACTCATAAACTGCTTCAGACGCTATTTTTGATTCATAAAAAAGGTTCGACAAAATATTGTTTACGGTTTCGATGATGGCGTGCTGGATGGCCTTGAGGTTTTCCGGAGCGGTGGAAGCATAATCGATACGACTGATCACATCTCCACCAAAAGAAATTTGCTGATTCAGGGAAGAGTACTGGTGAATCAGAACCCCGTTAGTCAAATCGTAAAGATAACCGACAACGGAGGTGGTACCAATGTCAAAGGCCACGCCATAGGCATTCACTTCTTCAGTGCCGGGGATCAGATCGATAATTTCATCATTATATAAGATAAAGTTCATTATGGGAAAGCTCTTCTGATGAAAAATCTCAGATGATTTTTGCAATACCTTAATGGAAGACATCGTAACCGGCATTTCAAGGGCCTTCCGGACGGTTTCAAGATCGTAGGAACACATCTCAGTTTTTAACGCCGTAATTGGGATGGCAGCCACTCTGGTTTTGGGGTTGAAACTCAGCTCCCCATTGTCAGTTGCTTCCAGTATTTGGGATAAAGCCGCTTCTTTTGAAATAAGAATGGCCATATCTTCAGAAATGAGATGCTGACAGCCAAGCACTTCCGAAACTAAATCGTTTTCACGAATGGTAACAAGGCATTTTTTACATGTTCCTTTGCCCCCGCAAACCAGGTTTTGCGGAAAACCGACCAGAGCGCAGGCTTCAGCAACTGTTTTTCCAGTTTCAACCATGACACTTTTATCCAATAATGGAAAAAAAACGCGAATAGTATTCAAAGATGACATAAAATTGTCCTTTCGTAGTCATAAATTAGGGTAGACTGTAAAATATTATCTAAACTAATTTCATTATACCCGTTAAAAATGAGATTTTCAATAAGATAGAAAAATATTGACAAAAAATAAAGGAAATGATAGTCTGTATATACAGGTACAGTACGAAAAATCTAAGGAAATGAAAACGATATCAACCCGGGAGGCTGAGTATGATAATTATTGGAGAGAAAATAAATGGAACAATTCCAGCGATAAAGGAAGCGATTGAAAAAAGAGATGCTAATTTTATTGCGGAGCGTGCTATTAAACAGGAAGAAGCAGGCGCGGATTTTATCGATGTGTGTGCCGGCACTGCTCCTGAATTAGAAATAGCGGCGTTGAAATGGCTGATGGAGGTTGTTCAGAACGCAACAGAAACACCGCTTTGCATCGATAGTCCCAATCCCCGAGTCATCGAAGCTGTATTCAAATATGCGAATAAACCGGGGCTTATCAATTCTATTTCTGATGAAGGTGAAAAATGCGAAGTCCTGCTGCCGCTCATGGACGGAAATACATGGGAGGTTATCGGACTTACCTGTGATAATAAAGGGATTCCCTGTGATGTTCAAACAAAGGTGGATATTGCGAAAATCATGGTTGATAAAGCGACAAAGTTTGGGATAACGCCGGATCGTATCCATATCGATCCATGTGTGATGGCATTATCCACAAATAATGACTCATTGCTGAATTTTACCAGGGAAATTTCGGAAATAAGAGCATTGTATCCAACGATTCACATCACTGCCGGTTTAAGTAATATCTCTTTTGGCTTGCCGGCCAGATCACTGATGAATAAAACATTTTTGGCGCTTGCCATTCAGGCCGGCATGGATTCAGCTGTTATGGATCCAACAAATCAGGATATGATGGGAACCATTTTCGCGGCCTATGCGCTACTTGGTAAAGATAAGTATTGTCGCGCCTATAGCAAAGCATTTCGGCAGGGGAAAATTACAATATCAGAAAAATAAGTTGTTAGTCAATTTGCAAATCAGTCTAAATGTAGTTATTGCCGGTTTCCGGAATCATTAGTCTTAGTTATCATTCTTAATGAAGGAACACTTTGCTGTTATCCGGGCTAATCAATTAGCTGAATATTAGCAATAGATACTTAAAATGCAGTGCAATCACTGCATTTTTTTTGGTTGTTTGTATTATTGCTTCAACTACTATCGGAGGCGAAAAGAATGATGTGATTATGTAAAGGAATTTAGCTTATAAATTATTAACTGGAATGAAAAAATAACGAGGGGCATAATGTCAATATATGGCGATATATTACATGAAAATGGATTGTTTGAGAAATAACAAACAATTAAAGAAAATAAATTGACTCTAATTAGAAAAATATTGACAATTTTGAAAAATAATGATAATCTGATTAAAATTTGTATATACAAGTAAATAGTGGACTAGCTGCCCGATATCAGCATTTTTAGGTCGAGTTTTAAAGGGCAAATGGAATAGCATAAAGTTGTAGGTATAATGATTCGGAAAAAAGAAACGGGAGGTGAGTTTGGTAAATAATTGAAATGCAAAGGTAGTTTTTATGGGTGAAATAACAACAGGGATTGAGTAAAAAAAATGGGAAATAACATTAAAATTACAAATTCGGGGATTTGAGTCAAAAAAACGAAAATATTGTATTTCGTAAATCATCATACAAGCAACACAAAACATTAAAAAGAATTAAATGGCAACTTCCTGATGAATTGCTGTGCTGTTTTGTGTCGCAGAGTAAAATATTGCTCTGAATATTGATGTAAACCCCGTTAATGTAAACGTTATTCGTATTTTTCCAGTAAAAAATTGTCACATTTATTATTTGATTTTTAGTTTGAAATCATATATCATAAATGCAGATGTTAAAAATTTATCAAAGTATTGGAGGAAATAATATGGGTTTTAAATCAGACATTGAGATTGCACAAGAGGCTACACCACAGGATATTCGTGAGATAGCAAAGAAATTGGGTTTAACAGAAGACGATCTGGACTTATACGGCAAGTATAAAGCAAAGGTTGACTACAATCTGTTAAAGA